>Ga0272441_10004267_pt1 | contig 26192 bp, 22 predicted proteins | sample SSMProp6N_FD_193582 | JGI IMG/M metagenome (GOLD analysis project Ga0272441, IMG submission 193582) | Marine sediment archaeal communities from Little Sippewissett salt marsh, Falmouth, MA, United States - SSM-Prop-6N | ecosystem: Environmental > Aquatic > Marine > Wetlands > Sediment ...
ACGATGAGATCATAGAGGCGGTTCTGGATGGAATCACCCGGGGGATGAACCGCTACCCGATCCAGGTCGGCCTGATCGGCATCCTGGTTCGATCCATGGACCTGGAGATCAACCGCTTGGCCGCAGCGGATCTGAATCGTTATGCGGGCAGTCGTCACCAAAACGCCGACCGTATCTGCGGCTTCGACTTAGCTGATGCGGAGGACCGCACCAATCCCGAGGATTTTCTGCCCATGGTCCGGGAAGCCCGGGAAGCGGGCTTGGGGATTACGATCCACAGCGGTGAAAATACCTCGGCCGCCGCGGTAAGGCGAACCCTAGATCTGTTCGCACCGCAGCGGATCGGCCATGGGATCAAGTCCTGGGGGGATGAGGAGCTCCTACAGCGTATTCGAGATCAAGAGGTGATGCTGGAGGTGTGCCCCACCTCCAACTGGCTGACCAGCTCGGTCGGCTCTCTGGAGAACCACCCCCTTCCGCACCTGTACCGCAGCGGGGTCCCGGTGTCGATCAACTCCGACGATCCGAATCTGTTCGGCATCGATCTGGTGCATGAATACCAGTTGTGCGCGAGGCTGTACGGGTTCACCGAGGCGGACTTCATGAGCATCAACAGACAGACCGTGGAGCATTCGTTCCTTCCCCGAGAAATCCACACGGAGGTCTTGAGACGACATTTCCCAACCACGGGCTAGCAGATTTTACGAAACAACCGATTTCATTTCAGTAGCCGATCGAAGATTGAACCGCCCCGGTTATCCCGGAGTGCTTTTTATGTGAGTCCGGCCACCAAGACCGGAGTCTCCTCCAGAGCATAATACGCCGACTCACGTTCAACCGGTGGAATATTTCCAATCGGCTCGAGTAAGCGATGATTGTTGAACCAGTCGATCCATTCAAGGGTTGCATACTCCACTGATTCCATCGACTTCCATGGACCTTTGCGGCGAATCACTTCAGTCTTGAACAGACCAATCACCGATTCTGCCAGTGCATTGTGGTAGGAATCACCAGCATTACCCACAGAGGAATTGATCTCCTCATCCGCCAGTCGTTCTGAATAGCGGATGGCCAGATACTGCCCGGATTCAAGGAATCGTCGCAACACCTCTTATCTGTATAGAGAGTATGTGCGCGTTGAGTGCTTCGGCAGGACGTTCACTGATCATCACCTCAGGGCTAATGAACTTCTTCCCACGGCCTCGGGTGCCAGCCCTCGGTACTCGTAGTGCCCTTCCGGTGCGTAGGCATGCGACCAGTTCACGGCGCAAAGTTCAACGGCACTGTATGTAAAGGGCTTGGTATATGGCTTCGTGAGAGATCCTCATCGATTCATCACCGGGAAAATCGAATGGTAGCCGGTTCGAAATTTGTTCCGGGCTCCATGCCGTCGCCCATCTTCTATCCTGTCGGGGGCAGTGACTGCGACCGTTCCACCGGGTCGCTGGGCCTGGAACGTCCCTACCAGCAAAGGTCTTGAGCGTTCCGTCCAAGCGCTCCTGTACATACTGCCTTGGTATGTCATTAGATGCAAGCTTAGTCATCTTTGGACGTCTGGCCCGGCAATCAGCCTGCCATTGTGCGGTCGTGGCTCGACAGGAGAAACTACCACTAAGAGTGGCGGCATTGCGACTTAGTTCTCTCGAGATGGTCGAAGGTGATCTGCCCAGCCGATCTTGCCTGCAATCGAACTGATCGCTGCCCACTGCGATTCGTACTCGTTTTCATGCTCGAAGACAAGCCGAACCGTCCTTTTTCATACTTCCGATTTATACCTGGTTCGTTAACCCAACACCATCCTCTCATAAGTTGATGTCTACGGTAAACACGGGGCGGTTCAGACTTCGGGGAGGCGAACCTGATCGGGGACAACAGCACCGGCAACTACTTTAGGGTAGACTGGTTCACCCCATATGCGTGAACCGGTAGTTAATAAACTAGGGTTAGGTGGTCAGTGAAATTCAATTAAAAAATAAAGAACATATTTCATTAAAACTTGACATCTTTACCTATTCCAGGTTACGATACAACTATACATAGAGACTAACAAGCTCAAGGGCCAGTCTATTAGATGGAGGCAACAAATGGCAAAGTGGCATCTCCCGCCCAGAGGGGACATGGATCGGGCAAGCGGAATATACTACCAGACGATGACGCAGAAGGAAATTCACGAGCGCCGGAAGAAGAACGACGTCATCATCATCCCGGTCGGCTCAACCGAGACCCATGGGCCGGGGCAACCGCTCGGGGAAGATACCTATCTGTGTACGAGGATGGCGGAGGAAGTGGCACGGGTCACCGGCTGTACTGTCGCGTTGCCCATCAACTACGGAGCGCATCCGTACCATCATGTCGGAATGCCCGGGACGGTGATTATCCCCGACCGCGTACTCGTTGACTACATCATGTCGGTCATGGCCGGGTTCTGGAATGCCGGCTTCCGTAAAATGATCCTCCTAAACGGCCACGGCCAGGAGTGGATCATCCCGTGCGCAATCCACGACTTCGCAAAGAAGTATCAAGTGCCGGGCATCTACATGATGCTCCACTGGTGGTACGCCGCGGGCAAAAAAGCGATGGACAAGGAGCACGGGGGACCGTTCGACCACCCGCTGGTGCATGCATGCGAGGTCGAGTGTTCGTTCACCAAAGCCGTCGTCCCGGACATGGTGAAAGACGAGGCCCTAGTCGATGTCGAAGTAAGATCCAAGTACGTGAAGGGTGAAGGCCACTTCAACGACCCATGCGAAATGACGAACAATCCAATCCGCTGGTGGCACCATGCCGGTTGTCTAGGCAGTGAGTTCGCCTGGTATTCGGAAGGGAATCTCGGTCCCTCGAGCAAGATGGATCCCGACAAGGCAATAGGAGGCATTGAGGCAGTCCTGGACTATATGGAGCGTCTGGTGAACGACATCATCGAGTCAGTGCCGCCCGGCACGCTTCCGCCGTATCAGGATTTCACGCATCGCGACAACCCAGATTTCCGGGCTGTGCTGAAGTACCCGGACGAGCCAGGCTGGAAGCATCTGTATACGCTCGGGTTTCCGACGCTGTAGGAACTCGGTGCAGTAGAAAAATCGGGAGGTTGATATGAAAGCAGCTGTTCTTCACGGAGTGAATGATCTAAGGCTTGATGATGTTCCCCGGCCTGGAACTCCCGGTGCGCACGAGGTGCTGGTTGAGATCACCGTCTGCGGGCTGTGCGGAACGGACGTTCACATGTGGGCGGGCACAAACCACGAGGGAACATTCCCTTTCATTCCCGGCCATGAGTGGAGCGGGCGGGTCGTGGCGGTGGGTAGCAATGTGCGGCATCTGAAATCGGGTGACCGGGTTACCGGTGAGCCCTTTGTGGGCTGCGGGAACTGTGACGTCTGTCATAACGGTCAGGGGCCGGCGTTCTGCCCTAACCACCTCTACTACGGTTTCACGCCCGATACGCCGGGCGGTCTTGCCGAGTTTCATATGTCGCCGGCGGAGCGGCTCCACAAGATACCGGACAACCTGAGTGAAGAAGTGGCGGCCCTGACCGAACCGGTATCTGTCGCGTATCATTCGGTCTGGGGCGTCGGCGGCGGGACCGCTCCGCATGACCGGATTGTCATCTTCGGAGCCGGCCCAATCGGCCTGTTCGCGCTTCAGACCTGTCTGACTTCCGGTGCGGAGGTGATCGTGGTCGAGCCGGCCCCGTACCGGCAGCAAATGGCGCAGTCGGTCGGCGCGAAGATAATACTCGATCCGACGAGCGATAACGTGGAGGAGCGGGTCATGGATCTGACCCGTGGACTCGGAGCCACGAAGATCATCGAGTGCTCGGGTAGCGTCGAGGCTACCGCGATGACCGTGGACATTGTCGCGGTGGACGGGAATATCGTTCTCACCGGTCAGAGTGTCGGCACCAAGGTGCCCATAGAAATCGGGAAAACCATCTGGAAGCATGCAACCATCAGTGGTTATGCGGGTGCCCATTTCTACTTCCCGAAGACGCTGGCTTTCATGGCGAAAAAGCTGGTGGACTTCGAGAAGGTGATTACTCACCGATTCCCTATCGACGACATCGCGGAGGCATTCGACTTGTGCAACCGCGGAACCGAAAGCGCCAAGGTCATGATCTATCCGAATCGCGCCATGATGCCGGCCTAGCGACACGCGCTTGCGGAGAACGAGGAGTGGGGAAAAATGGTATACGAGATACGGATTCCGGAGCTTGGAGAGGAGGTAGACGAGGCTGCGATTGTCGCATGGAGTGCTAACGTGGGCGAGCCTGTCGAAAGTGGCGATGTTCTCTGCGAAATCGAAGCTGGTAAATCCGTGCAGCAGCTGACTTCACCCGGGTGCGGGATCCTGAGGGCGGTTCTGCAGGAAGAGGGGACTCTGCTTGCGCCAGGTACGTTGCTCGCCATCGTTGCGGACCCCGCGGACGATATCTCCGTCTACAAGGCAAAGTAGCCCGAGAAGGGTACGATGAGGGTGAACAAGAGGATCGTCGATCTGACACGGCGGCTCGTGCCCGGGAAGGAGCCGTTCACCTGCGATGTCCGCACTTTTTTTGTGGAAGAGTTGCTCCCGCAGTTTCACCGGAGACCGGACGACTGGTACATCCTCCAGGAATGGAAGCTATCGAGTCATGTGGGGACGCACGTGGAGTCGCCCTACCATCACCTGCGCGAGGGCACGAACATCGCGGGCCTCGATCTGGGCGCCTTGATTGGGGATGCCGTGGTGCTCGATTTCACTGGACGAAGTCCGGATGAGGAGATCACCGCGGGAGACCTCACGGATCTGGACGTGGAGATCAGGCCGGGCGACATCGTCCTGGTTCGAACCGGGTACGACCGTGACTACGGCAAGGCGGACTACGGCCGACCGTATCTTTCCGCTGACCTTGTCGATTTCTTCGTGCGGCTGCCCGTTTCCTGCCTGGGCATCGACGCCTCAGGCATCGAGAAGTACCGGGCCGAAAGCCAGCCGAGTCATCTCAAGCTTTTCTCGGCGGGCATTCCCATCATTGAGGAGCTGACAAACCTCGGCAGTCTGCCGCGCGGGCGGTTCACCTTCATCGGTCTTCCGCTTCGCATCGAGGGCGCCGACGCCAGCCCCATTCGCGCGATCGCCCTCGTGGAGGAGGAGTAACGTGCAGATCAACGCCGAGTTGTCCCTGATCATGTACGAAGATCTGTTGCGCTGCAGGTATGTCGAAGAAACTTCGCTCGATCTTTTCACCGAGGGCCTGACGCCGGGTCGTATGCACCCCTATATCGGCGAGGAGGCCGTAGCGGTCGGGACCGCGGCAGCGATGAAGCCCGGCGATCTTACCGTGAGCACGCATCGCGGAGGAGCGCATCTTGTTGCCTTAAAAGCCGATATCGTCAGGGTGTTCGCTGAGTACATGGGCCGGGCTGCCGGTTACTCGTCCGGCCGCGGCGGTCCGATGCACATCAGCGTTCCGGAGATCGGCTTCCTGTGCTCCAACGGGATTGTGGGGAGCGGGATTCCCATCGCGGTGGGTGCCGCCATGGCGTGCCAGAGGACCTCCCCGGAAAAAGTCGTGGTTTGTTTCTTCGGGGACGGCGCGGCAAATACCGGTTCGTTCCACGAGGGACTCAACATGGCGGGCATCTGGAAGTTGCCGGTGGTGTTTGTCTGTGAGAACAACGGCTACGCGGAAACGCTGCCTGTCGGGAAGGGTATCGCCGTGCAGAACATCAGCTCCCGCGCCGCAGGCTACGGGATCTGCGGCGTGACGATTGATGGGAACGACGTGGAAGCGGTTTATACAGCGATGGCGGAGGCGATCCGGAACGCCCGGGAGGGTGCGGGGGCATCACTCGTGGAGGCGAAGACCTACCGGATCGGCCAGCACTTCAGCGGAGAATCCAATCACTACCGGACGGAGAGCGAGGTTCAGATGTGGATGGAGCGCGATCCCATTCGCCTTTTTCGAGAGAGACTCCTGGAACGAGGATTGGCGGTGCCGGGTGAGCTCTCCAAACTAGAGGAGGCCGTGCGGGACGCGGTGGAGCAGGCCGTACAAGCGGCGAAGGACGCTCCCTTCCCGGATCCCGAGACAGTGTTGGCGGGCCTCTACAGGGATCCGCAGACCCTTGGACTAGGTACACCATGAAGACGATCACCTATGCGCAGGCCGTGCGGTCCGCGCTCATCGAGGAAATGGACCGGGACCCGAGTGTTCTGGTCTTGGGCGAAGACATTGGCACGTACGGCGGGGTGTTCACCGCGACCCGCTCCCTGCTCGCACGCTACGGCGTGGATAGAGTGATCGACACGCCGATCTCGGAGGCCGCGATTGCCGGCGCGGCCGTGGGGATGGCCATGTGCGGCCTGCGTCCGGTGGCGGAAATCATGTACGAGGACTTCGTTACCATTTCACTGGACCAGCTGGTGAACAACGCCGCAAAGATGCACTACATGTTCGACGGGAAGGTCTGCGTGCCCTTAGTTCTGCGAACCCAGTGCGGCAGCGGTCGTGGAAGCGCGGCTCAGCACTCACAGAGCCTGGAATCGTGGTTCGCACACGTTCCCGGGTTGATCGTCATCATGCCGTCCACCCCGCAGGACGCACGCGGCCTGCTGAAGTCCGCGATCCGGAACGACAACCCGGTCATCTTCATTGAACACAAGATGCTCTATTTCACAAAAGGACCGGACACGGGTGCCGAATGCCTTCCAATCGGCAAAGCGGAGGTGAAGCGTGAAGGCAGCGACATCACGGTCATCGCCACGTCGTGGATGGTGGGGCGAGCCTTGGAAGCTGCCGAGCTGGCCGCGAATGAAGGAGTATCGGTTGAGGTGATCGACCCGAGGACCCTCCGTCCCTTTGATACGGAAACCGTGCTTGCATCCGCGAGAAAGACGCGCCGGGCAGTCGTTGTGCACGAGGCCGTTCGTTTTTGCGGAATCGGGGCCGAGATCTCGTCAATCATTACCGAGAATCTATTTCATGAGCTGGAGATGCCGGTGAAGCGACTCTGCGGCTCGGATGTGCCCATACCGTACTCGGCGGCGCTCGAGCCGCACGTCGTGCCCACGGTGGAGGATATTCACGTCGCCGTCACCACAATGGCAACCGGAGCAGGACGACTGGATGCCGATTGACGGCGAAAACCTCCAGAGATCAATGCTGCTCAAGCTGCTGGATATCAAGGAATCTGACATTCGCCGCACCCCACCGGATTGTCGAGCGCATACGTGACTCCCCGGACAATATTGGGTAGAATCAAGGAAATGGAGTACCCGTTATGGAAGAACTGATACATTCAATAGGAGCAAAACTCAAGGCACTTCGATTGCAGCAGAAGCTCACCATCAATACCGTCGCGCAGCGCGCGGACGTTACCAAGAGCTTGATCAGCCAGATCGAGAACGGAAAGACACTGCCCTCGCTGAAATCGCTCATTGCGTTGACCACGGCGCTTGGTACCACGGTGGGCTTTTTGTTCAGCAGCGACGCGGAAGCCAGCGGGGCCGTCGTAAAAGCATCGGAACGCAAAGTCATGCATACGAAGAACGGAGTCACCCTCTACCTGCTAACCCCGAGCCTCCGAGATAGGCAGGTGGAGTTCCTTTCCGTGGTCTATGAGAAAGGCGCTTCAAGCGGGGTCCTGCACGCACACAAGGGCGAAGAATACGGTATCGTATTGAAAGGTAGAATACACGTAGTCGTTCAGGAGGAAACGTATATCCTCGGAAAGGGGGACAGCATTGTCATTAACTCGGAGATTCCCCACAAGATCGACAATGCGTACCCGGGGACTACCGAAGTTATTTGGGCCAACACACCGCCAACGCTTTAACGCCGGCTAATGCATCTCGCGCCCGCCCGAAACGTTCAGTGTGCTTCCGGTGATGTACTCCGCCTCATCAGAGGCGAGGAACACGACAGCGCGAGCCACATCAGCCGGCTCGGCAATCCTCCCCATCGGTGTGGGATCAATGAAGACCTTCTGCAGGTACTCCTGTTCGCTCACACCGTTGAGTTTCGCAAACTGGGCAATACTCTGTTGAAAGAGTTCCGTGTTCACCGGACCGGGGCATACCGCGTTCACGGTCACATTGTGCCTGCCCACCTCAAGGGCCGCCGACTGGGTGAAGCCGATCACTCCGAATTTCGATGCGCAGTAGGGACTGGTCAGCGGTTCACCGGTCTTTCCTGCCATTGACGCTATGTTCACAATCCGTCCGTGACGCTGGTCGATCATCGTCTGCATCACCGCCTGGGTGCAGAGGAAAGTCCCCTTCAGGTTGAGGTCCAGGAGCAGATCCCACGTCTCCACTGACAGCTGAGTGACAGCACCCTTCTTGTCGGTACCCGCGCAGTTGACAAGGATATCGATACGCCCGTAGACTTTTTTTGTCTCCGCCGCCATGGCCTGGACATCCTCTTTCTTGGTGATATCCGCCTTGAAGGCGTGAGCGGTTCCGCCGTCTTTTCGGATCGACTGAACAGTCTCTTCAGCTGTGGTCAGATTGATGTCAATTATCATCACCGCGGCACCTTCGCGGGCAAAGTGCACGCAGATAGATCTTCCGATTCCGCCTCCACCACCTGTGACTATTGCCGACTTGTCCTTCAGTCTCATACCCACCCTCCAGTTCAGGGTCTTCTTCGATAGCCTGTCATTTTGCTTCAAGAGGATCGGGCTCTTTATAGCCGAGCCCGCGCTTTTGCGGTGATGACCGACCGCGTGCCGGTTAACAAACCGGTAACTTTCTCATAAATTTTCGAACATTACCTTCGCTTTGCTGAAAGATTCTCTCAGCCCGTCTTCCTTGGTGCCGCCATCGGGAATGAACTCCGCTTCCATGCTTACCACACCCTGATAGTTATCTCGTGACAGTGCGCGTAGGATTTCAGGCCACTTGCCTACGCCCCCTTCACCGGGCGGGCAGAACGTGAAACTGTAATTTGGTGAATCCACAACTCCGTCCTTGATGTGGACATGTACTGCGTAATCCTTGATGATATTGTAGCTGTCCGGGTATGGAGTCTCATGAACATACTGTACGTTGCAGGGATCCCACAATGCTCTGATGTTGCTGGACCCGGATCTCTCTATGAAATACTTCAAAGAAGGCGCACTGCTGAGGTTGTTCAAGAAACAAGTCTCTATTATGAGGGTAATGCCCTCTGTTTCAGCTATCTTCAATGGTTTCTCTAACTTTTGCAGGACTAGATCATACACATTGCCCCATTCTCCTCCTGCGCTACGGCTTTCATCCACACCTTTGCCGTACCAGATCTCGCTCTCAAAGCCAAATATCCTTACCAGGTTGGTGCCCAGTTCTTTTGCAGCTTTGACAGCATTCTTAAACAGTGCGAAATGCTCGTCAAAACTACCCCAGTATGACCGGTAATCATTTTCAGCCCTCAGCGGAACCCTAAAAAACAGATGGGGCGAGATACTGCTGACTTTCTTGTTCCATTTGTTGATCAGCTTTTTTGCTTTTTTTAGCTCTTCATGATCCAGCTCAGTAATCTCCTTACCCCACAACGACTGCAATTCAATGTATTCGACGCCCAGCTCATCGATAACTTCCAGCGCGTGGTCGAAATCCTGACTGATCTCATCAGTAATAATGCCAAACTTCAACATGTTCCCTCCTAGTCGTTTTCTATGGATATATAATTGCTCACTAACATGAGTTCTACATCACAGATTCCTCTGTTCATCGGACCCCTACCTTGCACTGACCCCCAGAACAGGCCGTTCCATCCTTTATCTCACGAAAGGCGAACGATGGTGTGAGTTGCCGCAGACTCGGTAGCAGCCAGCGCGACACGGTACGCTGCCAGAGCGTCATCTTCGTTGACGCTCGGCATGCGACCATCAAGGAGACATTGAACGAAAGCTTCCATCTGATTCCTATACGCGTCGCGGAAGCGATGCATGAAATGGGGTATCTTCCCCTGGGGTAGGAATGTCTCCGGCTTGCTGATTCCGCATTTCGCCGTGCTGAGTGTCAGATCCGTCTTGTTGAGGCCACCGAGGCTGAGGTTTCCCTCCGTGCCGAAAACCTCGGTACGCATGTCGTAGCCGTACCCAGCGTGCATGCTCGCATGCGAGTGGCCGAGACCACCGTCGCTAAAACGCATCGCCACCGTTGCGTTGTCCGCGAATCGCTCGATGCCTTCACTGTCGACCAAGAGGTTCGCATCTTCGGCGTACACCTCTGCAATGGCATCGCCCATCAGAAAGCGCGCCAGATCAAAGTCGTGAATGAGCATATCGATGAATAGACCGCCGCCGGTGGCCGGATTGCACGCCCAGGGCGGCGGAGGTACCGGATCTCGCGAGAAACCGCAGAAGTATACGGGACGACCAATCGCACCTTCGGTGATCAATATCTTTGCCCTCGCGCAGGGAGGGTCGAAACGCCGCATGAACCCAATCTGGCATGGCTTCCCACCGGTCTTGATGAGGTTGGCCAGTTTGACGGTATCGTCGAGCGTGCTTGCTAGCGGTTTTTCGCAGAACAGAGGTTTGCCGCTCTGCACGACGGCAGTGACGGGCTCCACATGGTACGCCGTGGGAGTTACCACGCACACCGCATCAACTACAGGGTCGGCAATCAGCTTCTCATATTCCGTGTAAGCCTTGCATTCGAACTCCCGTGCCGTGTCTGCAGCCAGTGACTCATCAATGTCACAGACGGCCGTCAGCTGCGCGTTCTTAACGTTGCGAGCAATATTGTTCGCATGGACGTACCCAAGGCGGCCAAGGCCAATGACGCCGAATCGGATTGAGGTCGCATTCTGGTTTGAAGTCGTTTTCACATCACATTCCTTTGCTTTGAACAGGTCAGTCCCTATTCTCTATCACTGGATTCGGTGCCCGGCTCTCTGGTAGCCGAGACATCTGTATTTTAAACCAGAATTCGACGAATGTCAAGGATAATGAAATTAGTTCGTTTAAATTTAATTGAGCATAAGTTACCTATGGAGCTTTTCCGCTGAACCCAAGGTTCGCTGCCTGGTATGCAGTATTGGTTGTGGGCTGCGAGCCCTCAAATAAAGTGGCTTTCCTTTAATTCCGGCGTCGTTGTCCGACTCTTATCTTCTGCGGCGTTGTCGCAGTGTGTCGATCACCACTGAACCGATGATGATGAGGCCCTTGAGGATTCGCTGCCAATACGATGACACACCCAGCAGGTCAAGTCCGTTGTTCATAACGGCGATGATGAGCGTGCCGACGACCGTACCGCCAATGGTCCCGACACCCCCGTGCAGGCTCGTGCCCCCAATAACTGCACTCGCAATGGCGTCCAGCTCATACATCATTCCAGCGCCGGGCTGACCGGAGCTCACACGGGATGTGAGCACCACCGCGGCGATGCCTGTCAGAAGACCGCCGTACGTGTAGACTCTTATCTTCTGCCAGTCAACGTTGACGCCGCAGATGAAGGCCGCCTGTTCATTACCGCCCAGCGCATACGTGTACTTTCCGAATCGTGTCTTGGAGAGCAGGAGGTGGGACACCACCGCAACCGAAACGAAGATGAGTACCGGGATGGGGATGAAGAAGTTCTCACCAAGGCCGCGAATGCTTCCCTGACCAAGAAACAGGAAAGGTTCCGACAGATGATCAACGGGCCGACCGTTGGTGATCAGGAAGCCAACTCCACGCGCAATGGTCATCATTCCCAGCGTGGCGATGAAGGGAGGGATCCGCGCCTTGGAAATGATTGTTCCGTTGATGGCGCCTGCCAGACTTCCCACTGCCACGGCACCGATGACCGGCACGATGAATGGCAACCCGTAGGCCTCCCGCGCAAGCACGGCGGCCAGGATACCGGTCATCGCGACTACCGACCCCGGCGACAGGTCGATTCCGCCGGAGACAATGATAAACGTTACTCCGCAGGCGATGATTCCGATCACTGCCGATTGCCGCAACACGTTCACAATGTTGCGGAACTTCAGAAATATAGACTGGCCGTTGTCAATCGTGAGAAACGCAAGCAGCAAGCACATCCCCAGGAACACGAGGAAGATGCCGTACTTGCCGAAGAACGCCTTGATGCCGCGCTGCGGCCTCGGCGCCGCTTGTGCCCCTGCATCCGTATTTGAGTTGCTCACTTCCCTGGATGTGTTTGCAGTACTCATCTTTTCCGTTTCATCCTTTTTCTTCTGCTTCTATATCGTAAGCGCCTCACCGGCGGCGAGTTGCAGGATGCGTTCCTGTGTTGCCTGTTCGCGCGTAAGTTCCCCGGCTTTCTCGCCTTCGTGCATGACAACGATCCGGTCGCTCATCCCCAGGATTTCCGGCATTTCCGACGACACCATGACGATCGCCTTGCCCATCTGCACAAGCTTTATCATAAGTCGGTGGATCTCAGTCTTCGCTCCGACGTCGATGCCGCGGGTAGGCTCGTCCAGGAATAGAATGTCCGGTTCTGTGAGAAGCCATCGCGCTATTAGGACCTTCTGCTGGTTTCCGCCGCTCAGGTTTAAGACAATCTCCGCGAGGCTGGGCGTCTTTAGTTCCAGCGACTTGCGCTGATGCTCGCAGTCCACGTCCATCTGTTTGAAGTTCAGACCAAACCGGCCCTTGTACTTGTCGATGTTGGAGTAGACCATGTTGTCGCGCACCGAGAGCGGCAGGAAGAGGCCGCTCAGCGTGCGATTTTCGGTCAGGAGACCCATCCCGTGCTTGATGGCATCCATTGGCTGGCGGATTTTCGCCGGCTTACCGTCCACGAGGATCTCTCCGGCATCCGGCGGGTGGATACCGAAGACGCTCTCGATCACCTCAGTTCGTCCGGATCCCATCAGACCGGCAATTCCCAGGATTTCGCCCTTGTGAACATCAAAGGAGATGTTCCGGAACTTGCCTTCGAGCGAGATGTCCCGCACCTCCAGCTTCACCTCCGAGATCTGTACATCTTCCTTGGGGAAGAAGTTCGTGAGCTCGCGGCCAACCATCATGGAGATCAGCTTCAGCCTGGTTATGTCGGACGTCAGCTCCGCGCCCACGAACTTGCCGTCCCGCAGCACCGTGACCTCGTCGGAGATCTGGAAGACCTCGTCCATCTTGTGAGTGATGTAGATGACGGCAACGCCCTTGTCGCGAAGGTTGTTGATCATCTTGAACAGGTGATCAACCTCTTTCTCCGTGATCGCCGAAGTTGGCTCATCCATAATCACGAGCTTGGAGTTGTAGGAAATCGCTGTGGCAATCTCAATCATCTGCATGCTGGCGATGCTGAGCTCCACCATCTTCACGGTAGGCTCAACGTGGATGTCCAGAGCGTCAAGAAGATCCTGGGTCTTCTGGTAAAGCTCCTTGTGATTCACCCAGCCGGTGCGGCCCCGGACCGGCTCCCGTCCCAGGAAGATGTTCTCCGCTACCGTCATGTGCAGGATGGGCGTAAGCTCCTGGTGAATCATGGAGATGCCTTGCGTCAGGATGCTGCGAATGTCCATCTGTTTGTATTCTTTGCCGTCAAAACGGATGACGCCCTCGTCCGGCTGATAGATCCCCAAAAGGACCTTCATCAAGGTGGACTTGCCCGCGCCGTTCTCGCCCATGAGGGCATGGACAGTCCCGGGACGGACTCTGAATGACACATCATCAAGAGCGAGAACGCCCGGAAACTGCTTCCGGATGTGCTCCATGCTGAGCAGAAATTCTTCACCCATTACTGATCCCCTAAGGCGACTGAGACATCAAGCACCGATTCAGGAAAGATCGGCGCCGGAAATCCGGCGCCGATTCGTTTAGCGGCTAGTTTACTACATTTCTGGCGCTACTCGATACCCCACAACGCAAGGTATTCGTCCACGTTTTCAGGGGTAACCACCTTGTAAGGAATATCCGTGATCTTGGGAAGATCCTCACCCTTGGCGGCTTCGATCGCCGCCGCAACAGCTTCATATCCTTGGGTGTAAGCGTCCTGGAAGACGGTCACGTCGAGCTTGCCCTCTTTCATCAACATCAGAGCATCCGGCGTTGCGTCAACTCCAGCGACCAGAACGCGGTCCAGCATACCCACCTGCTCTAGCGCCATGGCTGCTCCGATTGCCATCTCATCGTTGTTCGCAAACACGGCGTCCATCTGTACGTTGGCCTGGATCCAGTTCTCCATGATCTGGAGGCCTAGAGCGCGTTGCCAAGTGCCCGTATCCTCCCGTACGATCTTGATGTCCGAATACTTCGCCAGCACGTCCTTGTTGCCCTGGGTTCGTCCGATCTCAGCCGGATGCCCGAGTTCTCCGTGCAGAATGACGACATTACCCTTACCACCAAGAAGATCCGCGATCTTCTCAGCCTGCATGGTACCGGCAACATACTCATCGGAGCCGACATAGGTCGCGAGGCGACTAAGATTGGGCTCCGGCGGGATTCGGTTCGCCGCGACGACGGGAATTTCTGCAGCTTCCGTTGCCGCCAGAACCGGATCCAGTACGGATACCACTACCGGAACAATGACGATCGCGTCCACACCTTGGGTGATGAGCGTCTCAACCTGGGACTGCTGCACAGACGGATCGTTCCTGCCGTCCACCATCGTCAACCGGACGCCAAGCTTCTCACCAGCTATGCTCATCCCCTCGTTCATGTACGACATCCACTTGTCATCGAACATGGACGCGGCTACACCAATGTGCAGCTGTTCTTCACCTTCTCCGCCCCCCCCGGCCCAAGCACTGAACGCGGTCACCAGAAACAGTGCCACGATCACCACTGAAAGAATACGTCTCACATTTTCCTCCTTAGGGTCTTGATGTATTACGTGACCAATCAGCCACTTTATCATTAAAGACTATTTTTCTTCATCTGTCAACTAGAAGTGAACTTTTTTCTATAATTATTAATTGATTTTTACTAATCATAAATACGTTTCATGTGAACTAATGGTTGACAGGGAAGTATCATTCTTCTATGATAAATAGGGAGATTGGAGCTGTTGAAATACTCTATCCCGGAAAAAGGCTGAAAATTTGAACGTATATACGCCAATTGCTGATTTCGCTATTAGCGTCGGCTGAGAAACGAAACAATTGGTGCTCATACACGATTTTCGCCACGCCGACCCTTGATAAGAGCTTCTTCAATTCGGTTACTAACATCGTGCACTCATCCTAATAAACGAGATCCACGATAATTGAATTGATCTTTTATCTAGGAAGGTACGCCAGGTAATAAACATTCAGAGTCTATTTTCTGTTCCGCATAGGCTCATCAGTACAGCGCGACAGGAGGAAGCCGGTTATGGCACATTACAATGAAGAGTTCATTAACTGGTTGGAACAAAAAGCACAGCTGCTACGTATCACAACACTGGAGATGATCTCCCGGCGGAAAGCCGGCCATCCTGGTGGCAGCCTCTCCGCGGCCGACATCATCGCTGCGTTGTACTTTCACAAAATGCGAATCGATCCGCAGGATACCGACTCTAACGATAGAGATCGTTTTATACTGAGCAAGGGACATGCGAGCGCTGTCCTTTATGCCGCCTTGGCTGAAAGAGGATTTTTCCCAAAAAAAGATCTGAAACACTGGGGAGATCTTGATTGTCATCTTCAAGGTCACCCGGAACGTCTGAAAACTCCCGGAGTGGACATGACTACTGGTATATTGGGACACGGCATTAACATCGGAGCAGGATTGGCTTTAGCCGCGAAGTTAGACTCGCTCAATTATCGCACATTTGTGTTACTGGGGGACGGAGAGTGCCAGGGCGGGGTTATATGGGAGGGGGCGATGACAGCGGCGAAATACAGATTAGATAATCTTACTCTAATTCTTGACTACAACGATGTCCAGCTTGACGGCTTTGTTCATGACATTATGCCGCTGGAGCCTGTGTTAGACAAATGGAAAGCTTTCAACTTTGCTGTCATCGAAATAGACGGGCATAACCTGCGGCAAATATTGGAGGCTCTGGATGAAGTGGAACATATACACGACAAACCTACTATGATAGTGGCGCACACTATTAAGGGCAAAGGGGTGAGCTTCATGGAGAACAACAGTCACTGGCACGGCGCTCCGCCTAACGAAGCACAGTTAGAACAGGCGAAACGGGAACTGTCCGCCGAGTCGAAGAAGAAGATAGCCGTAAGGAATCGAGGGCAAAAACGATGAGGAAGGATCTGGGAGAGGCTTTAGCAAATTATGGCCACACCAATAATCAGGTAGTAGTTTTGGACGCTGATGTATCAAGCAGCACAATGACCAAACTCTTTGCTGCTGAACATCCCAAGAGATTTTTCAACGTAGGTATTGCTGAGCCTGGGATGATCGATACAGCAGTTGGGTTGGCTTTGGCGGGAAAGATTCCCTTCGTCAGTGCCTTTGCGGCGATCCTCTCCTATCGTGGACTGGAGCAGATTCGCACTTGCGTGGCATATAACAATGTTCCGGTGAAACTACTGAGCGGATATTCTGGTGTAAGTGACTACAAAGACGGTCCGACACACCACTCATTATTCGATTTGGCCGTTATGCGGGCAATGCCCAACATGACGGTTGTGGTTCCCGCAGACGGAATGGAGCTCAAATCTCTGGTCGCCAAAATCGGCGAATATCCCGGTCCGGTTTATCTGCGGATCAGCCGAGCCGACCTTCCTTACACTTTTTCGGAAGATGATTGTCCGGTCATTGGCAAGGGCCGGGTGCTGCGTAGTGGTTCTGACTTGACAATTATGGTGACAGGTACACCGTTGAATCGCGTGATCGAAGCGACTCGGATCCTGGAGAATAATGGAATAGACGCACGCGTGGTTGAACTGCACACCCTAAAGCCACTCGATGACGAGCTGATATTTGCATGCGCAGAAGAAACAGAAGCTATAGTGACGGTGGAAGAGCACACGGTGATAGGCGGACTGTTCGGAGCTGTGAGCGAGACACTGGCACGACAAAAACCCACGCCGGTGGAACCTGTTGGAATTCGAGACGCATTTGCCGTCACCGGTCCGTCTCCGGAGTCGCTGTGGGATTGGTGTGGCTTGCGCCCTGAGGACATAGCCCATGCTGCTGAGGCTGTACTCAAGCGAAAGGGCAATTGACCTCGTCTGTGAGTGGTATGTCAATTTAGGAAAATGTGAGCAAAATTGTGAGCAGGAGTACTGGAAAAGAGCGGAAAAGAAGGGAAATGAGCTGACCAACCACCAAAAATTGGGATCAATCTAAGGAAGCTTGCAGTGAACCGCTTCGGTGAACACGGAATGATTCCAAGTTTCTTGGCAACAACAGATAAAGACAGTCCCAAAGCTTCCAGTTTCTTTCGTAACTAAATCGCAAATACTACCGCATTTTCAGGTTCAATCCATTGTTCCGGAATTTGCTTTGCGTGCCCGAGAATCAGAGGCAGAGTTGCTTGAAGCCCCACTGCATTTTGCCTCGGTCGCCTCGATTGTCACCACATTCGACGACTTGCCTAACCGCCTCGGATTATAGGATTTCCTATTAATTCGCACAGCTGTTGTAGCGCAGAAATTGATCCGTATTCATTTCGTCTGCTCCAGCACGCGCACGCTGCCTATGTACCCGTCCACGGCGATCATCGTACCGTCATTAAGGTTCGTGGCTCCGGTCACGCCGACGACGCAGGGGATGTTGTATTCCCGTGCGACGATCGAGCTGTGTGAGAGCAGACCTCCGGCTTCAGAAACAACCGCACCGGCTTTTGAGAACAGGGCGGTCCAGGCTACATCCGAATGAGAGATGATCAACACGTCCCCTGTCTTCAGCTTTGAGAACTCTTCAACAGAGCGGATAACGTTTGCCGGCCCCGTGTAGTAGCCGCGGGAGGTTGCCGTGCCCCGCAAACGGTTGGCATGATATCTGTCCACTGAAGGCTCTTCGTCCCCGTAGATGATCTCCGGAAGCTCCACATCACGACAGTTTTCCATGGCGGATCTGCGCTGACGGACGCGCTGCTGAGGCGGCGGGGACAATTTCCTGCCAGTCGCCAGAGCACGTATCTCCTCGAGATTCAGATAGAGGATATCTTCTCTTTCGCCAAGGTGGCCTTTCTCGGCCCATCGCTCCCCCAGGTGAAGAAACAGGTCGCGAAACAGACCGTAGCCGTAGGTATAGGTGAAGCTGACAGACTCCTTCAGACCAAGCAGTTTTTGGGTTCGTCCGACAGTGCGAAGCATGGACCGGGAGAGCGCTGGAGGGGCCTTCCGGGATGAAGTGCGGCCTGTTTCTGCGGGTTCGCTATGTTCGCAAATCAACTTGAGCACCAAATCCGGATTTTCCCTCCAAGGGATAATAGAAAAATCATTGCTGCTGTCGCTCAAATGACCGAAGCGATGCAAGAACTCGGATAGGGCGGTTCGAAAACCGTCGATGTTCTGAACAGCAGGGAGCTGCAGGTAGGTGCCGGAACGGATAACCTCCTGTGTATGTTCGGGCAGAGAGGCGAGTTGTTCTCGTAACCGTTGCAGGGTTGGATTGGGATCATAATTGTTCAGCTCTTCGACTCCGGCTTTCAAATCGAATTGTTCGAATTGGATATTGTGCTTATTGAATTTCCGCTGCAGCAGTCGACTGAACAGGCTCATGAACAATGGTGCCACTATGTTGTGAAAGGCCAGTCGTTTGTTGATACCGAACAGCATATCCACTCGCTCAACGACCTGCTCATCCCCGAGATCCGCAAGGGGGACCTGTAGCAGCTGTAGATACGCCTCGTTGGCCTCCTGCAGCGCTCGATCTACCGTCTTTCGGTACCACAATTTCGTGCCCAAAAACCAGAAGAGCCTGGGCAGATAGCGAAGGGCTTTCCAGGAAGGACGCATCCTGGGCTTTTCTTTCCCCCCTTCGATTCCCATGAGAAGCTCGAGGGATTCCCGCGGGAAGCCGAGCTTCTCAAACACACTGCCCACAGCACCCATGTTGAAGTACGCTCGGTAATAAAATGCCCTTGCCAGTTGATCGGCCTGAAGAGAGGTTGGTCCGATCAACTTGTGGAAAAGCCCGATCCAGGCCCCATTGACCAGCGGTACGTTGATCGACCAGACCAGCGGCTTGATCTGTCCAGGAAGGAACTCCCTGGAAATTCTGTTGGAGTAGATGTTGAATGATTCCACCTGCCCGATCGGACGAACCTGGACCAGATAGATCGAGGTGCCGTCGAACACCCATTCGACGTCTACAGGTTTGCCGAACTGTTCTTCAATCCTCCGGGTATCACGGATCACCTTTTCGATTACTGATTGGCTGGCCCCGGGATTATCAGGAGTCTGGATGAAGCTTCCCCACTTGTAGGTCCAACGATGGGGAGTATAACCTTCCTGCAGCAGAAGATCTCCGCGGCCTTCAACTGCTTCCACCACGATTTCATCCAAACCGGTGACCGGATTCCTGCTGAAGCAGACACCCGAGATCTGCGGTGATACCATTTCCTGAATGACCACGCCCATCTTCAGTTTTTCAGCCGCAATACCATGAGCCTGGAGGTAAGTTCGTACTTCGGGCTTCTCTGTGCTGGAGGACACAACCGCAACGGCGGCGAGCAGCTCCTGCAGGCCCTGTACTGACAGCACGGAGGTGAATTGACCGGCAAAAGAGACATCCCCTGCATCCTCCAGATTTGCCGAGGAGCGAACGGCGTATCGTTTCTGTGGATTGAAGATCGCAGACAGCTCCGCTTCCAACTGTTCCCGGTCTCTGTTGTTCTTGGTCTCGAAAGCCTGCCAGCTGCAGACCCAGGTTTCGGGTATCGGATAGCCTCGTTTCAGAAGCCAGAGAAGAGATGCGGCTTTAGCGCCGCCGTAGGAACAGCGGGCTGAATCCTTCAAATGATAGATGTAGCGCGCCATCAATAATACACTCTGAAGGCTTGAACAACGCCGGTTATTCTAAGAAGCGCTGTGCGAAACGTCAAGTAAACTCGCTTCGTATTCTGCAGAATGCCGGTTGCGCTGTTCCAGGCGATTGAACTATATTTGAACGAACCAACCTCTCTCGTACGATGCCCCGTATGAAAGGAGGAGCTCAGATGAGATGTTTGCGTTGGCCCGCCGTTGTTCTGCTAGCCGGTTTGCTCGGATTCCTGTTTGTCCAGTACCTGTCCGCTCATCCTCTGTTAATGAGCTATTACCTGATGGCCACTTGTATAATCCTTGTCGTACTGGTGGTGGTTTTGGTAGTAGGCTTCCAACGCACAGCGCTCTTGTTCGCGGTTCTTATCTCGTTGGGTGTATTCACCATAGGCCACCTCTCCATGACGAAAATCATCCTGGCAAGGGATGACCCGCGTCCCGTACCCGAATTGACCCGAGCACCGGGTGATCCGGGACTCGGTCATACCGCGGTTGTCTATTTCACCCATGGTGAACCGGAAACATACAATCCTATTGGTTGGATAAACCAGTTCAACGAATTCGACGAACAAGGCATCGCTTTCGTACCGTTGATAGCACGGCCTTTCTTTTTCAACGCACTCAGAAAGAAATATCTCGAGGTGGGAAAAAGCGATCATAGAAAAATGCATTTTCGGATGCTCGAAGCAGTCGAAGAAGCGTATAGGGCAGAGGGTGATACTTCGACAAAGTTCTATCTCTCGTTTCTAGATGATAATCCCAGGCCGGATGCCGCAGCCATCCAAGCCCTCAATGAAGGGGCCAGCAAGATCATTGTCAGCGAGGTTTTCCTGACGATATCGAATCATACCGCGGAGGGAGAGCATCAGATAGAGGAGTTGAATATCGAAGAATCCTTCGGCGTTCCGGTCGAATTCACCGGTCCCCTGTACGATTCTCGCACGTTGATGAGCATGTTTGTGAAAAGAGCCAATTCAAATATAGGCGATACCGACAAATCAAAGGTAGGGATACTGCTTGTCGGCCACGGTCAGCCTGACGAGTGGGATGTGGAGTGGCCCACGGAAACAGAGCAGGAGCTTGGATTTCGCAAAGATGTGCTGGCACTGCTGGCGGCAGATGGATATCAGGAAGAAAACCTCAGCTTGGCTTGGATGGAATTTAAAGATCCGAAGCCCGCGGAAAAAATCGAAGAGTTTCTGCAGAACGGCATCGAGAAGCTGCTCTTTTTCTCAGCAGCGATCAGTGCCGACGCCATCCATAGCCAATACGATATTCCGGCACTGATTCACGAGGCGGAGTATCCGGATAACTTTCCCATCATCGATTTGGGTGCCTGGAACGACGATCCTATTGTGATACGGGCCATCAAGGAGAGAATCGATACGTTCATGTAGTCATATTCGGAAAGGTGTCCGGCAGATCGGATTTTCCATGACCAGAACAAGTATCAGCACCCCGATTTTCGCGGCCGCGGCTGCACTGTTCGGACAACTCACCGCCTGCGCAACGGTGGCCCCAATTCCTCCGGACCAATCGATAGAACCTCTATCCGTTCTGGCGAGGACTCTTGGCGAAGAGGGTACAGCAGCGGTATCCGTTGAATCCGGTCAACGAAGTGGTGAGTTCGGCTGCACCCTTCTGTATGAGGTCTACCGCCCCGCCCGCACTGAAACCAGGGCGATGGTCATCCTGGCGCACGGGTTCATGCGGGATCTGACAAGTATGCGCGGCTGGGCCGCCCACTGGGCTTCCTACGGGGTGCCGGTCACTGTGATGAGCATGTGCAACTCCCGTTGGTTCAACGGCCATCATGATCGCAACGCCTCCGACCTGGTTGCGCTGGCCAGGGCTTTACACAGCGGTCCTCTGCTGTACGCCGGTTTTTCCGCCGGCGGGCTGGCGGCCTATCTGGCCGCGGCCCAAGATCCCCGCACCTTGGCCTATCTAGGTCTGGACAGCGTGGATTCCGGCAAGCTTGCCCTCTCCGCTGCTGAGGGATTCTCCGTTCCCGGACTGTTCCTGCTGGGTGAGCCCTCGGCCTGCAATGCCGATAGCAACATCCTGGAGACGATCGTCGCCACACCGAACTGCACCGCCCTGCGGATTCGCCATGCCACCCACTGTCACTTCGAGAATCCCTACGACCCGCGGTGCGAGAGGATCTGCGGCCGGGTTCAATCGGAAGAAGCTTCCGAGGTTCTTGCAGAGACGATCCGGATCCTGGCTACTGCTTGGATACTCGCCCAAACCCAGAAAAACCCCCTGGCTCGAAAGGTCCTGGAAACCGCAGCCTCCGACAGCGACCAATTGGAAGGAGGGATCGAGAGTATCCGCTGATCCACTAAAACCAACCGGTACGATCCCTGAAGGATAAACGGCGCAGCATTACGATAATCCCCGGCAGCCGTGTGCGCAGGCCAACGCCTTGGCGAAGAATCATATTGAGTCCTGAAGCAGATGCGTTATATTTGTACCCGGTACAGTTGTATACTGAGGTTGCCGGCGCATTGCATCGGATCTGGATCAGGCGCGGATCTTCCTTGGATAGGAGAGGGATGGATGAAATGAACGGATACTTGATTGCAGCGGCTGCCGCGGGAGGTTATCTCCTGGGGGCGATATCCTTCGCCCGTCTGATCGGAAGGATCGTGGCGCCGGGTGAGGATATCAGCAGATCCGAGCTCGTTCTCGGGAAGGAGCAGAGGAAATTCACCTTCGAAGTGGTAAGTGCGACGAACGTCGGCGCCAAGTTGGGAACCAAGTACGGCTGTCTGACCAGTGTCCTGGATATGCTAAAAGTGTTTGCACCCGCATTGGTTTTCCGGCTGCTTTATCCCGATTCCCCTTACTTCTTGATCGCCGCAACCGCCGGCGTGGTGGGCCACAATTGGCCAGTGTATTATCGATTCAAGGGTGGAGCGGGCTTGTCGGCAGCCATAGGAGGGCTGCTGGTCGTTGATTGGCTCGGGGTGTTGGTTGCACCGGCGGCAGGGATGATCATCGGTTTGGTCATCCTTCGGGACGTATTCGCAGCCGCTTCGGTGTGGCTCGTGCTTCTAATTCCCTGGTTGTGGCTGCGCACTCACGATATCTGGCATATCGGCTATGCGGTGGTGATCAGTATCTCGTTTTTGCTTGCCTCGATTCCGGCAATGAAACAGTTCTATCAAATAAAGCGGGAGGACCCGGAGGCACACAGAGCCCTGCTGGAATCCACCAAGATGTTCCGAGGGATGCTCAAGATCAGCCGTTGGCTGGGACTAGAAAAGAACAAGAGCCGCTGAGGGTCGGCGGTGACGTGTCGGCATTTCGAGCTCAGAACTGAGTCCAGACGCTCAACGGTTGGCCCGCTCGACAAAGGCCTTGGTGAACACGTAGTCGGGAACCGGATTGAGGGAGGTTTCCTTGAGGGTAATCTGGGTCTTCTGACCGGGGCGCAACTCGTCCACGAACAGCATTTTCGAAGCGATATACTTGTCTCCGATGCGCAGGTAGGAGGGATAGTAGGAGGTGCGCATCAGGCGCCCCGACAATCCGTAGTTCTCCGCCTTCAGAAGCAGGTGATTGTCCTTGCGAACCCAAAGCTTCAGGAACGGGTAGGTCACCTCCTCGTTTTCAGCGCTCAGTTCCAGGACGTAAACGGGGTAGCGACCCAGCTGGGAATCGGCGTGAGCGACCACCTCGTAATTCTCGGCCAATGCGGGGGCTTCAAAATCACTGTGTTTGGCATCCGTATCCTGGAAGTTGTCCTTCAGGGAAGTGTGGGCGAATTTCCGACTCTCCGGATCGTAGTACCAGAGATTATCTGCGATCAGCAGATAGCCCTGTCCTTTCTGCACCTCCGGCTTGAGGATGAGAATGACCGATTTTTCCTCCCGGTCCCGGCGGTACATCCTGGCCTGTTGGATGTTGGAGCTTTCTGCGGGTTTTTGCGAAACCATGGTCAGCAGGCAGGAAAAATCGGTGTCCATGAAGCTACCCATCCTGTCGATATCGGCAAGGATCTCCTGAAAGTCCGGCTCCGCAGAAAACACGGCGGCCGCGATCACGAACAGGATAGTCGAGATCAAAGGTCTCTTCATTCTTGTTCCCCCTTAACTACTTGCTGAGGTTCAAGGCTTCCACCGGTTCGAGCCTGGAGGCCTTCCGTGCCGGCAACATGGCGCCAAGCAGGCTCAACAGGCTCACCAGCCCTACGTTCCCCGCGACCTGCCAGATCACCAGGCGAAAACGCAGGTGCCCGTTGATCAGGAACAGAAACATCGGTGTCTCCAATCCCCAGTTGACCAGTGAAAGGCAGCCCATGACAATCCCGGCGACGGACAATCCTGCAGCGGAGCCGAACAGACAAAGCAGTAGAGCTTCCAGTAAGAACAAACTGAGTACACCGCGGCGCTGCATGCCCAACGCGCGTATGGTGCCGATCTCGCGGGTGCGCTCGTACATGATCATGCGGTAGGTATTGGTAATTCCCACCATGATGATGAACAGCAGGATAAGCAGAATGACCAGCCCGATCAGGTTGAGAATATTGATGATCTGGGTGAGCTGGGACAGGTAGTCATTCAAGGTTGAAACCCTGTAACGCATTCCCTGCCAATCCAAATCCGAACGGGTACGGCCGAAAAAACCGAAGCCCAGCAGATTCTTCTCCCGCGGCAATAGCCGCAGCCCTGCCTCAAGCAGCGCTTCTGTGTAACGATCAGCCAATCGGTTCATCCTTCGGATATCCGGAAGCAGGATGCCCAGCGACATGTATTCTCCGGGGGCGAGATTCAGCAGATCGCTAACGGTAGCCAGAGAGGCATAAGCGGAAACGGTGCTCAACAGCCCCGGATCGTAATGAATGCCTGCGAGCACGAACTCCCCGACGTTTTGCTGTCCGGTGGCAGTTTCAAGCTGGATGAGCAGAAGATCACCGAGCACAGCTCCAAGCTGGCGGGCCATCTCTTCACTGAGAACCAACGCCTTGGGGCTGCGGACCGTCTCCCAGCTGCCCTCTTTGAGAATCAGGCGCTCTTTGAGATAGCTTTCCTCATCCCAGCTCACCCCGTCGATCCGCAGGGTGACGCTCTCGCCTTCGAAGATGAGGCTGCCCGTGAAGCTGGAGCGTTTCAGCAGGTATTCATAGTTGATTCCCGTCTGCTCCAGTACCGAAAGCAGCCGGCTGTCGTCGCGGATCACCTGTACCACCTTGCCGGAGGGTGTTTTTTCCCGTCCCTCCACGAAGATATGGCCCGCCAACAGGTGAGAGAAGTTGTCACTGGCCGCGTGTATGAATCCGCCGGCCAAACCGTTGATGATCGTTACCACCAACACTCCGAAGGCGATCGCTCCCCCAAGAAGGAAGCTTCTTTTGCTCTGGCGCGTCAGATTGCGAGCCGCCATGCGGAGCAGGGTCATTGGATCACCTATTCGCTCTGGATGGCCCGAATCGGCTGGATCTTGAGGGCCACCCGCATCGGATACAGGTAGGAGACGATCCCGATGAGAACAACCGCCCCCAGTGACAGAAAGACCGAGCCGATCGACAATCGAGGTTTGAAAACTGGTCCGCCGAACAGCGCGTTGAGCAGCATGTTGGTCGCTTTGATCTCCAGGGCACCCAGCAGCTGTATCAGCGCGGTGCCGAGGATGATCCCGACTACCCCGAACACCACTGTGATCGTCAGGGTTTCCAGAAGCAGCATCTTGTGTATGAAGGATTTGCCGGCACCAAGGGCGCGCATGGTCCCGATCTCCGTGGTTCGCTCAACCACAGACACCACCAGGGTGTTCATGATGATTACCACCGTTACCACCGCAACGATTAAGATAGCTGCCGAGAAGATGATTCGAAGTAGATCTGCGGTCAATCCAAACCCAGCCGAAGCTTTCTTCCAGTCGATGGCTTCGGCCTCGAGATCCTGGCCGTCAAACCACTGGTTCAGCTCATCGACAACTGCACCGAGCCGCTGCGGGTCTTTCAACTTCACCAGGAGGAAATGCCATGCGAGGGAGGGATGTTCGGCCTCTGAGGGAGCACTCGGAACGCTCGCAACCTCCTGGGGCTCGGGTGTTGCAAACAGCCAGCCGGAGCTTTCCGGGCTCTCCGATGAATCAGCGACCATATTCTGATCGAACAGGTTGTCGGGATCATCGATTTCGAGCAGCTGCACCTCTTCGCTGCCGATCGGGATCTCTTCTGTTGTCCCCACCGTCATACCCAGAAGGCTGCGCAGCGACTGGGCATCGACGAAGGCAAGTTGATCGAGCAGCTCCGAACGCTGGGTGAAATCGAAAATACCCACTAGGGGAAGCTCTCGAAGTCTGAAGCCCGCCGCGCCGAATCCGGAGAGCAGTACCGGGTCACCAACGGCGAGCCGGACACCTGTCGAATCCTCGA
>Ga0272441_10004268_pt1 | contig 26172 bp, 29 predicted proteins | sample SSMProp6N_FD_193582 | JGI IMG/M metagenome (GOLD analysis project Ga0272441, IMG submission 193582) | Marine sediment archaeal communities from Little Sippewissett salt marsh, Falmouth, MA, United States - SSM-Prop-6N | ecosystem: Environmental > Aquatic > Marine > Wetlands > Sediment ...
CGTTCAACCTTGAATACCACCGGCCTGAAGCCGTCCGTGCAGCAGGCGATGGCCAGGCCGGGCTTCTTGATCCAAGGGGTCAAATCGCTTCCGCCAGCGATGGCGAGGATCTCCCGGTGGATGTCAGCCCATGCCCAGGCGCAGAACCCGTCGGGCACTTCGGACGGATCGGAGAGCAAGAACTCCTGACCATCGGTGAAGGTTCCACACTGCGGAGAAACGAGTCTCTCCTCCCGGACCTTGTCGCCGGCGTACGCGGCAATCAGGTCCGGATTCGCCATACGCTTGAGAACCGTGATCTTGATCTTGTACATGCGTCATCCTCCCTATCCGTGATCCACACTTCCCCGAAGCACACCCGCCGCGTTGCTGGTCGTGGTTGCGTGTGAGCCGCGCCGCGACACGCTGCCCGGGTCGCAACATGCGTCGATGCCTGGATGGAGCAAGCGGCGGATCGGTCTTCTGCCTCGGATGATGCACTGCCTGCGTTGCGTCAACGTGTCAGCGGATGTCTCGAGCGCTCTCTGAGTCGATCCCCGAGGACATCGCGGGCACCCGAGATCGGCTTGACGTCGTTGTCGGTCACGTGCCGGGGGATCCTGTAGGCAGTGTTGACCTTCCGCGAGGCTTTGGTGGCGTGGAGCATGCCGGCGGCCTTCATCTGGTGCACGGCGTAGAGCACGACGGCTTCCTGAGGCTGCGCTGTCCCCACGCCTCTTGAGAAGATCACGGGGGAGTCTTGACATAGGGGTCGGTGTGAGTAAAATCCGGCTGCGCTTTGCGATGCAAAGTACTCGGCAGCGCGGAGGAGGAGCCGTGAAATCTCGAGGAAGAACGTTTGTACTGGTGATGACACTGATCGCGGCAGTGTGGGCCGTGGAGGCATGCGACACGTGGGTTGCAGTTCCTGACTCCACAAGCGCCGGCGTAACACTTCTGGGCAAGAACAGCGACCGACCGGCGTTCGACTCGCAACCTTTGGTGCTGCATCCGAGCACAACGTGGGCCTCTGACAGCATGATCGACGTCGGTCGCTTGCGCATCCCGCAAGTGGAAGCAACGTATGCAACGCTTGGGTCACAGCCCTATTGGTGCTGGGGCTACGAGGAAGGGATCAACGAGTTCGGCGTGGCGATCGGAAACGAAGGCGTCTGGACACGGCCGCTCCTCGAGATGCTCACGGAGCTTCAGGCTGGGCAGGAGCTCCCGCTGGGCCTGACAGGTATGGATCTGGTTCGGCTCGGCCTCGAACGCGCGCGAACCGCGTCAGAAGCTGTTGCCGTGATCGGCGCGCTGCTCGAGGAGTACGGGCAGCTTGGATCGGGGATCCCGTCGGCGGGACTCCCCGGCGGCGCCTACGACAACTCCTACATCATTGCCGATGCGGAGGAAGCATGGATTCTCGAGACGGCCGGGCGCGAGTGGGTGGCTCGGCGCGTGGACTCGGGCGTTGCCTCGATCTCGAACGACCTCTCCGTTGGCACCGAGTTCGATCTCCAGTCGTCCCGCTTGATCCCTCTTGCGATCGAGAAGGGCTGGTGGGATGAGTTGGCAGAGAACCCGTTCGATTTCGCGGAGGCCTATCGCGATCCGTCTCCAATCGGCCAGGGCAAAACGGAACGGTCAGTCAGCCGCTCCCAAACCTCACGCCGTCTCTTGGAGGAGCAGGCTGGAGCGATTGACGTTTCGTGGATGATGAGGATTGGACGGGATCGTTCCTCTGCGCCGCCGATCGACCAGGCTGCGACAGCCAGCTCGTGCGTCGCGGTCCTCCCGGCCACCGAAGGCGGGCTCCCCGTCTTCTGGTGGGCGCCGGTGCGCCCGAGTGTCAGTTGCTACGTCCCGTTCTTCGTCCATGCGAGTCGCCTGCCCGATCTTGTTTCGAGGTCCGGCACGCACACGGCCGGTGTCGTGGCTCCAAGCGAAGTCGCGCCGGATTCGTATGCCGAAGGATCCTATTGGTGGATCTTCCGAGATCTGGCGGACCTCGCCACCGGCGGCGTCACGGACGAAACCGACCGGGTCCGCGCGGCATTCGATCCATTGGAGGAGGACTTCGCTCAGGAGTTGCCCGCGGTGCTCGCCGAGGCAGAACAGCTGAGAACCGACGGGCGGGCGGCGGACGCCGCGCGCCGGCTGGCCGACTTCTCGGCGCAGTGCGCGGAGCGAGCGCTGGACGCGGCGAACGATCTGCGAACGCAGCTACAAGAGGAGCTGGCCTCCTGCGAGATCCCCGAGCATCTGAGCCCCTACGTCGGTACCTACGCCGCAACGTTCGACAGCAGCGTCTACACCGTAGGCGTCAAGAGCGGACGCCTGTCGTTGGACGTTCCGGGACAGACCGTGTACGAGCTGGAGGATCCCGATGAGGCGGGGCGGTGGGCGTTCGTCCTATCCGATGAGCTTGCCGTGTCGTTTGAGCTGGGCGATGGAGACGTCGCGACGTCGCTGGTTCTCCATCAGAGTGGTCTCGCGCTCGAGTTCCTGAGGGAGGGATTCCAACCGGAGGTCGAAGTATCGGAGGAGCTGGCTCGGGCGTATGTCGGCGGATACACCGATCTCGATTCGGGAGACATGATTGAGGTGCTCCATCAGAACGGACGCTTGGCGGCCCGAATCGACGACCGGATGACGCTGGAGCTTCGCCTGCCCGACGCCGAGGGCACGTGGCGAGCCAGGGCGACCGATCAGATTGCCGTTCGATTTGACACCGACCCGCGCGGTGAGACGGTGGGCCTGGATCTGGCCCGCGGGCCGGAGAAGATGGCCTACCGGAAGGATTCCGCGCGTGGCGCGGCGGCCGTCCGCGAACCTGCAGTCAGCGGGAAGGGAGAGAAGTCCATCTCGCTTCTGTTGATTCTCGGGCTTCTTGCCGGACTGCTGGTGGTGCTTCTGGCCTCCCGATAGGGCCGGAAGCGCCCAATCATCGACCTGCCACCGCCCCACGGGATGGGTCGGCGGCAGGTCGAGGCTTCCCCTACCCGGCCCGCAAGGTCCGCACGATCTCGCGGAGGCGCGGGCGCTTGCCGTACATCAACAGGTAGATGCGCAGCAGCTTGGCGGCGATCCATAGGCCGCCGAGGACGGAGGCGACGAGGATGGCCATGCTCACGGCCAGCTGCCAGGCGGGAACGCCGGTGATGCCGAGCCGCAGCATCACCAGGACGGGCGCGGTGAATGGGATGAAGCTGAGCACGACCCAGATCGGGCTGTTCGGGAAGAACATCAACAGCGAGATGAACCAGAAGGGCGCGACGGCCATCAACGTGAAGAGCGGCGCGATGCCCTGGGCCTCTCGGACCGTCGAGCAGATGGCTGCGATTGCCAGCGAGACGACGGCGAACAGCAGGTAGCCCAGGACGAAGAAGACCACACCCAGCACGAGAAGACCGAGGGGCGCCTGAATGGAACTCAGCGCGCCTCCAATCGTCGCGGAGCCGAGCCGGAGCAGGGGTGGGATCGAGATAGCCCAGAAGAGGACCTGAAGCAGCCCGGCCGCTCCGCGTCCGAGCAGCTTGCCGGTGAGGAGCTGCTGCGAGGAGACGGTCGAGAGGAGGATCTCCATCAGCCGGTTCTCCTTCTCTTCGCCGAGGCTCTGCAGAACGTAGTTCGCGGAGACATTGAGTGCGATTGCCAGCAGCGCGCCAAAGAGGGCGGGGATGATGAAGTTGGTGAAGCCGCCCTGGTCCTCGGCGACCATGCCTTCCTCGGTGAGGGTGGTCGTCACGATGTGAACGGGCGTGAGTACACGACCGATCAGCTCCGGAGGAACTTCGCTTGCCAGCAGATTGCTGTCGAGGAACCCTTCGATGGCCGAGGCCACAGAGGGCGGCGGCGCAAGTTCCTTGCCCAGCGTGTAGCGGGTCACAGCCCCAGTTTCTACGTAGTCCGCGGGGATGACGAAGTACTCGTCGAGTGCGCCCTCCGTGAGCTCCTCGGTAGCGACCTCTGCCGACTCCATCCGGATCAGCTCAATCCCCGCCGGCTCGTAGAGCGGCTCGAACCCGCCGATCTGATCGACATACCCGATGCGTGTCACCGCGGCCGAAGGAGTGATCACGCTGGAGGCCAGTCTGAAGATGCCGATCCCCGACAGGAGAACGACCGGGACGGCCAGCGTGAGGATGACGAAGCCCTTCTTCTTGATCGTGTGCAGGAACTCGTGTCGAAGGATCCGTCCCGTTCTAGAGGACATTCGCATCACCTCCGACCGTTGCAATGAAGATCTCGTTCAGCGAGGGCGTAGCGACCTCGAACCGTTCGAGGGGAACACCCGACTGGACCAGCGCCTCGAGCACCTTCTGGGGCGTCGATGCCGGATCCAACAGCAGCTCGACGTGATCCTTGTGGGTGCGCCGCTCGGTGACGCCGGAGATCTCCGGAATCGCGGCGTCCGAGACGACGAGCACGGCGTGTCCCCGGTGCTCGTCGCGGATCTCGTCGAGCGCTCCGTACAGGACGGCGCGTCCATCGTTCACCATCAGGACACGATCGCACAGCGCTTCGACTTGGTTCATCTGGTGGGTGCTCAGGATGACGGCCTTGCCTTGCTCGCGAAGCCCAAGCAAGAGCTGCTTGACGCGCTCGGTGTTCACCGGGTCCAAGCCGGTGAACGGCTCATCGAGGATGACCAGCTCCGGGTCGTGAACGATCGTGACGATCAGCTGGATGATCTGTGACATTCCCTTGCTAAGTTCCTCGACCTTCTTCTTCTTGGTCTCGAGCATGCCCGTTTGCGCAAGCAGTGCATCGGCTTCGGCCTCGATCGTGCGCGGATCCATACCCTTGAGCGAGGCGAGATAGGTGATCGTCTCGATGACGGAGAGCTTCTTGTAGAGCCCGCGATCCTCGGGCAGATAGCCGAGCCGGCTCTTCGTCGCCTGACTCGGAACCTCGCCGAAGATGGCCACCCTCCCGGAATCGGGCTGGATGATGTCCATCATCATCCGGAGGGTCGTCGTCTTCCCGGCACCGTTGGGACCGATCAGACCGAAGATCTCTCCCTGCTCGACGGTGAACGAGAGCCCCGCCACCGCGACCTTCCCGGTGTACGCCTTAACGACATCGATCACTTCAACAGCCGGCATGGTCATCCTCCCATACTCGTTAGGACTCGGTTGTACTTCCTCGGCTGGTTCCAGGCAACCGAGCCGCAAGCGGCCGTCCGGCAGGATCCGGGTTCTGGACGCGAATCTCGGCCCCCTCGGCGAGTGGAGCGCTACGGTGCGGGGTCAAGTCTTGTTCTTTGATGTTCTTCGAGAACCTACCTCAGCTCGCCTGCCCGAACAGCCGCCCACGCTGACGACAACCTTCCCCCGAACGTGCCCAGCTTCCAGGTACCGCATGGCGTCGGCGGCTTCCGTGAGCGGGTAGGTCTTGTCGATGACGGGGGTGACTCGTGCTGCTAGGCCGGCGTGCGCCAGGTCACTGAGAGCCAGACGGTGAGGACGTTGAAGCCGAGCCCGACGACGATCAAGAACTTGTCGTAGAGGCCGGGATAGGTGTTCACGGACACGGCGTTGAAGAGGAAGAGGATGACGGCCGCAGCGATGCCGATCCAGCGGATCGCGGGATACGGAACCATCAGGGTGAGGACGACCATCACGATCGGGATCAGCATCAACAGCGCCGCCCCGAGCCACATCCATTGGCTGGTCACCTGGCCGCCGCCCATCTCTCCGGCCTTGAAGTCGCCGGCGAAGATGCGGATGACGTCGCCCAACAAGTAGGTCAGCATCAACGCCACCCAGACTCCGGCCAATGTGATTCTTGTGCTCACCATGATCCGACGGCCTCCCTTGTGTGCTGGTTCACTCGCTGATGCGGATGACGACCTTACCCTCGGCGTGGCCTTCGTCCAGATAGCGGAACGCGTCGCTGACCTCACTCAACGGGTACGTCTTGGCGATGACGGGCGTGACCTTCCCCGCCTCGATGAGCTCGCGAAGTTCGGTCAGATCGCCTGGCTTTGGCTCTGCCATGTAGCCGCGGCCTTGCTGTTTGACAAACATCGACACGAGGAATGCTTTGAGGATGTAGGGCATGCCACTGTGGCCGCTGTTGGGAATGTGTTTTCCGTTCGGCGTGAGGGCACGCCTGCAGGCACGCAGCGAATGGTTGGCGACGTTGTCGAGGATGACGTCGTAGCGGGCCGTCCCTTGGGTGAAGTCATCCTTCGTGTAGTCGATGACGTGATTCGCGCCGATCGATCGAAGCGTCTCCACGTGCCTCGTGCTGCAGACCCCGGTCACTTCGGCGCCGTAGGCCTTGGCGAGCTGGAGGGCGAACGTTCCCACGCCGCCCGATGCGCCGTTGATCAGCACCTTCATCCCCGGCTTCACTCTGGCGGCGTCGCGGATGCCGTGCAGCGCGGCGATGGCCGAGGTGGGCACGGCGGCGGCGTGCTCCATCGAGAGATTGGTGGGCTTGCACTCCAGCTGGTCTTCCGGTGCAGCAGCAAACTCCGCGCAGGTGCGGGCGATGGACCCATAGACTTCGTCGCCCACCTTGAGCCGGGTTACACCCTTGCCGACGGCTTCTACAACACCTGCTGCGTCATAGCCGGGTGTGTAGTCTTTCGGCTTGGGAAAGCCGACGACCATCCGTGTGAAGTACGGCACACCCCGCATCATGAACACGTCGCCCGCATGCAACGCTGCAGCGTGAACGCGGACGAGCACGTCGGTGGGCTTCTTCAACGCCGGCGCAGGGGTCTCGCGCACCTCGAACGCGTTCGGGGATCCGTAGCCGGTCTGAAAGATCGCCCTCATCTCAGGCGTCCTTCTCCGGCAACAGCGCTGCAATCACCAACCCGAGTCCGATCCCACTGAGGAGCGAGGCGAGGAAGATGAACACGTTGGTCCGGACGAAGATGAAGCCAATTCCGAGCCCGATCATCGTCGTTCCACCGATCGCCCATGAACGCCGGTCGATCTGCTTTCTTTGCTTCGTCATTCGCGTCTACCTCCTGGTTGCTGTTGCTCGTTGTCGGTTCCGTCCGCTTCAACCACCGTGATGACGACGTTCCCCTTCTTGTGTCCCTTCGCGACGTAGCGATGCGCCTCGACGATCTCCTCGAGCGGATAGCGTCGATCGATGACGGTCCGTATGACGCCGGCCTCCATGAGTTCCACGAGCAGCTGAAGATCCTTGAGCCGATCCGCAGGCGGCCGCAATCCGGTGGCCATGAATTTCGCCTTCTTGCCGCCGAGCCTGGGCAACAGGGCGTCAAGCGTCGGGAATGTGCAGAGGTACAAACCGGTCTTTGTCAGCACGCGTTTGCAGCGTCTGAAGGAACTCTTCGCGACCACGTCAAAGACCACGTCGTACGCTTCACCGCTTCGCGTGAAATCCTGCTTTGTGTAGTCGATCACGTGATCGGCGCCGAGGGATTTCACCAGTTCGACGTTTGCACCGCTGCATACACCGGTGACTTCCGCTCCGAAGTGCTTGGCGATCTGCACGGCCACCGTTCCGATACTCGCCGAGGCCCCGTTAATCAGAATGCGTTGTCCACGCTCCAGCTGAGCGCCATCCCGCAGGAACGGCATGGCGGTGAGGAAGGCGTCGCACGCCGCAGCGGCCTCTTCGTAGCTCGCGTTGGCCGGCTTGAGCGCGAGGAGACCATCCTCGGGAATGCAGATGTACTCCGCGAAGGCTCCCGTCTCGGGCTCGGCAATAACCTGGTCGCCGACATGGAATCCCGTGACATCCTTTCCGATCGCTTCGATTTCTCCGGCCAGTTCGACGCTGAGAATCGTGACCTTTGGCCTTCTGAGCCCCAGGTCCGGAGAGAAAATCCTGGCGATGAACGGCCTGCCGGAGACGTTGGCGAGGCTCGCCGTTGTCACCGTCGTTGCGTGGATCTTCACAAGAACCTCGTTGTCCTTGGGGGTCGGTTTGGGAATCTCTTCGAGGTGCAGCACATCGAAGGATCCGTACTTCGTGTAGACAATGGCCTTCATGGCGCTCCTTTCGACCTAGCTGTCTGGGATCAGCACGTACTTCCCGGCATAGCCCCCACGCTCGATCAACTCGTGCGCACGTCGTGCTTCGGCGAGCGGGATTCGATCGGCGATCAGGGGATTGACAGCACCGGACGCGCACAGATCAAACAGGCTTGCCAGTCTCGTGCGGTACTCGTCATCCTTTTGGGTTTCCGGAGCCAGGGGGACCGTCTTGCTGCCCGGCACGAGCTTGAGAAGCCCGATCATCAGCATGGTGTAGGCGATGGATCGGATGCCTTTCTTCTTGGTGGCTGCCATTCCGAACCACGACAACCGGCCCCCTTTGCGAAGTGATCGATACGACCGCAAGAGCTGTCCTGCCCCACCGATCGGATCGAACACGACATCTACGCCGTCCCCGGTGAGTTCTCGAATGCGCTGGACGACGTGCTCCGTCTTGTAGTCGATCGGCGTCGCGCCAAACGACGAGACGAGTTCGTGATTGTACTTGGACGCTGTTCCGTAGAGCTCCAAGCCCTCCAAGCGGCAAAGCTCAAGCAGCGCGGTTCCGACGCCTCCGGCGGCACCCTGAACGAGGACACGTTCTCCGCGCTGCACCTTGGCGGCGTCATGCATGACGTGATAGGCGGTGAGGTAGTTCGCAACAAGGCAGACGGCCTGGGCCGGCTCCACGCCCGGCGCGACGGCCACGCAATCGCCGGCGGGTAGACAGAGAAGCTCCGAATACCCGCCTCCCTCCATTTCAAGAAGGGCGGCGACCCTTTGTCCGGGAACGAAGCCGGTGACGCCCTCACCCAGCGTCTCAATCGTGCCGACCATGTCGACTCCCGGAGTGTATGGGGGACGCGGGGGCATCAGCCGCGAGCTTCGGATCATCAGGTCGTAGGCGGAAACCCCTGCGGCCTCGACCCGAACACGAACCTCTCCGACTCCAGGCTCTGGGCAATCGGCCTCGACGAATTCGAGGACCTGCGGTCCGCCCGTCTTCGATACCACGATTCGATGGTGTTTCATAGCAGCTCCTTACGAGGAAGACGCATCGACTGCAGAACCGACCGTCCATCCCGGTGGATGGCGAGACCTGGAGCACCTTGGACATCGGGATCGGACGTTGCCGCCTTGCAGTAGATCTCGACGTGCCACATCTCGGTCTCTTGTCGGAACACGCGCCCAAATCCGTTCTCCCGGATCCAAGCACGAATACGCTCGGGTGGGGAGAAGCGGACCCGGAAGGGCAGAATCAGCCGAAGGAGCGGGCTGAGCAGTTGGATTGACGTGCGGAGCAGCGGGCGCGGGGCCGGGAAGGCGACGGCGTAGAGCGACCGCGCGTGTCCGATGGACATCCGAATCAGCCGCTCCGGATCGTGGGTGCAGTGCAGGACCTTGTCGAGGATGACGATGTCCGCCGGTTCGAGCGTGCTGGCAAGTTCCATGAAGTTGTCGCTGTAGTACGTCGTGCGATCCTCGAGCTCTTCGGCCCGTGCGTGCTCCTTGGCTGTCGCAATGTAGCGCTTCTGCAGCTCGATGCCGACGGCGGATGCGGCGCCTTCCTCGAGCAGGCGTCGATGCAGTCGGCCGTCGCCGCAGCCGACTTCGAGGATCGTCTTCCCTTCGATGTTCCGGACGTACAATGCATCGAAGAGAATCTGCTGGGTGGAGTCGAGCGCAGGCCGGACGGATCGAGAGGGTTCAGCCATCGGATGACACCTCCTCCATTGCGATCCTGATGACGAGTTTGCCGCGCGCCTCACCGCTCTCCAAAAGCCGGAGTGCGTCCGGAACCTCCTCGAGCGGAAGGACGCGGTCGATGCGTGGGGCGATCATCCCTGACGCTGCCAGCTCTGACAGTGCGGCAACGTCGTCCGGGGCGAACGGCTTCCACATCAGCATCTGCATGCGTTGACGCGTTCCCAGCGTCAGGAGAGGCCCGAAGGCGAGCAGTCGCATGAAGCGTCCAAACGGACCGCCGGCCATCACGTAGTGTCCGCGCGGACTCAGTGCGCGTCGGCTCTCGCGAAGCCTTCGGTATGCAGCGAGATCGAGGATCCAGTCATAGGTATCTCCTGAGCGCGTGTAGTCCGTCTGCTCGAAGTCGATGGCGTGGTCGGCCCCGAGGGAGCGCAGGAAGTCGAGCTTATCCCCTCGATCCACCGCCGTGACGGCCGCCCCGTATGCGACCGCCATCTGGATTGCGAACGGACCGACGCAGCCCCCGGCACCGTTGATGAGGACGCGGTCGCCGTGTTGGATGTGATCACCGCGCGCCAGGCCTTGGATGGCGAGGATGCCCGAATGCGGGAGTGTCGCGGCCTGCTCGAAGGTAAGGGGCGACGGCATGGGCGCGAACGCCGCTTCGGGCGCACAGGCATACTCGGCGAACGCGCCAAACCCGTGATCGAACAGGTCGGCGAACACGCGGTCGCCGGGGGCGAGCCGCTGGACCTCCGCCCCGATCTCGACGACCGTTCCTGCGACATCGAAGCCGAGGATGGTTCTGCGTGGACGCCGCAGACCGGAGCCCATGCACGCGATGAACGGTGTCCCGCGCAGGTACTCGAGATCGGCCGCATTCACGGACGAAGCATGGACACGAACGAGCAGATCGCCCGGCCCGACGGATGGGCGATCGACCTCGTCGAGTCGAAGGACGTCCGGCGAACCGTACTGGCTGTAGGTGATGGCCTTCATGCGCTGGACTCCCCTCCGATCCGGTCCCTGCTCCAACCTAGCAGACGCGGACCGATCCGCCAAGCGGGATCGGTTTGTCCTCGGAGGGGCGACGTCAGTCATCCGAGAGGCGACTTCGGCTTCGTGCGCCGCGGGATCGGAATCCCCGAAGACGGCGAACATCCCATCGGGATCCGTCGGATGTCCCTCCTCTCATGCGCGGAAGCCGAGCGACGAGATCGCTTCCGACCCGATAGAGCACAGTGTCCGCCCCCCCGGAGGGGACTCGGGTCAATGGAAGAGAAGCCCAAGCCGGGAACTGCCGAGCGATCAGGGCGCGTGCGAGACGTTCATCGATCGGATACTCGTTCTCATGCATCCTCGGTTCGCTCACTGCACCTCCTGTCGAGGGTCGAGTCTACCGGACGGGTCGCCAGACCACCGAAGGCGGACGGCTCGGACATGCTATGGTGGGAGCCATGATCAGGCTTCCGGGCAGGAAGAGGAGAGCGGCGTGGACAACGGTCTCCATCCCGGATCTGTCGGGGAAGGTGGCTGTTGTGACCGGAGCCAGCAGCGGGATCGGACGTGAGACCGCTCGGGAGCTGGCTCGGAAGAACGCACGCGTGGTTCTCGCCTGCCGCGATGGAGTCCGGGGAGAGGCCGCGCGGGAGTCGATCCGCCGGGAGATATCACGAGCGGATGTCGTCAGCCTCCCGCTGGAGTTGGCAAGCCTCCGATCGGTGCGGGCGTTTGCCGATCGCTTCCTCGGACGCTTCGGCAGGCTCGACCTTCTCGTCAACAACGCCGGTGTGATGGTGGTCCCGTACGGGACGACGGAAGACGGCTTCGAGCTTCACTTCGGCACGAACCACCTCGGGCACTTCGCGTTGACGGGGCGGCTGATCGACCGCCTGGTGGCGACAGCCGGCTCGCGGATTGTGACCGTCACGAGTGCGGCCTATCGATACGGACGCCTGAACTTCGCGAATCTGATGTTCGAGGACGGGCGGAGCTACATGCCCTTCGCAGCCTATGCTCGATCGAAGCTGGCGAATCTCCTCTTTGCCGAGGAGCTGCAGCGCCGGATTCGAGGTACCGGGACGATCTCCGTCGCGGCGCATCCGGGAGGGGCGGCCACCGGTCTCGGGCGTCGTGCGATGGAGCGACGGGCCTACCGCACGCTTCTCCCGGTGCTCGAGTGGCTGAGCCAGAGCGCGGCCGAAGCAGCTCGTTCGATCCTTCGAGCGGCGACCGATCCCGATATCCGCGGTGGGGAACTCATTGCGCCGGGCGGATGCCTCGGGATGCGCGGCGCTCCCGTGGTGAAGCAACGAAGCTTGGAATCGCAGGACCGAGACGCCGCGGTTCGACTCTGGAAGGAATCGGAGGAACGGACGGGAGTGTCGTATTCGCGCCACGTGTCGGACCCGTGTTGCAGGGACTCATTGGATGCGAACAGCGCATGATAGGAAGATGGGCGCGCTCTAGAGGGGCGGAGAGCCGGGTCCCCTCCCGTGTCGTCTGCCACGTCCTCGTCCGGGCCAATTGGATGGACGAATGTGCACATGCTCGGATTCCTGAATCGCGAGGGCCTTGCCGTGGACAATCGCGTCCACAATCTGCCGACGCCCGCTTTGAAGCAGCCGTTGGACTGTTCCTCTGGAGATCTCCATCTCCTCAGCAGCCTGCTCTTGATGCATGCCGTCGAAGTCGCAGAGTGCAAGTGCCTCCAGCTCGTCGAGGCCGATCTCCACGAGCTCCGTCTGTGAGAGAGGAATCCCGGCTGGCTTGAAGAGATTGAAGCCTCCAAAGCGCCGGCAGTAACGGGGTTTCTTCGGACGTGGCATGGTGCCAGTATAGGGAGGAAGGGCCGTAGGAGCAAGTGGGCGAGGCTGCTTGACATAGTGTGCATATGTATATAACATGCGTCGGACGACTCCATCCCGGACTGCATCGTGCAGTGCGCGGAGACCTTTGGGGGCGCCCAGGAGGAAACAATGCCTGGATACGACGGCACAGGCCCGCGGGGAATGGGTGCGATGACCGGTGGAGGGAGAGGGTTCTGCACGCCGTTTGGCGGACGCGCAGTGGGAGGTACCCGATCATGGCTCGCCCCGCGACTCGGTCGCGGCGGCGGTTACAGATACTATGGCCGTGGCTGGGGATTCGGCCGCGGCCCTGTCGGCTACGATGGTTCGCCGGCCCCCGCATTCGGGAGCGCTCCGAGTCCGGGATCGCCGATCTCGGCTGCAGAGGAGCGAGAGGCCTTGCGGCAGCAGCTGCAAGCCATCGAGGGTCATCTGGCCCAGCTGCGCGCACAGCTTGGAGAGGGTGAGGAATAGCGCACCCCGCGGACGGAGTGCGAGGTTCTACAAGGGTCCGAATAGGCTTCGAAGGAGGGTGGATGAAGATCTGCATTACATCAACGGGCAAGGATCTGGAGGCAACGGTTGATCAGGTGTTCGGGCGCGCACGCTACTTCTTGCTTGTCGACGCGGAGACGCGCGAAACGACGGTGATCGAGAACTCGCCGGGAGCCCATGGAGCCGGTGTGCAAGCCGCACAGCGCCTCGATGAGCAGGGCGCGCAGGCGGTGATTACGGGCAACGTCGGTCCCAATGCCGTTCAGGGTCTGAGGGCGGCTGGGATCGAAATCTACACAGGGGCGAAAGGAACGGGGCAGCAGGCACTCGATGACTACGACGCGGGTCTCCTGACCCGAGCCGATGCACCGACTCGTCCCGGACATGGAGGAAGACGATGACCAAGGTATGCATCCCCACCAATGGACCTGGCGGGTTGGACGATAGCGTCGGAGAGCATTTCGGTCGGGTCCCGACCTACACCATATTCGATACGGAGGCGGGGGACGTTCAGGTCGCGGAGAATACGTCCTCTCACATGGGCGGGGCCGGATATCCGGCTGACCTGCTGGCCAGCCTCGGCATTGACGTGCTCCTCTGCAATGGACTCGGACGCCGCGCGATCCAGATGTTCTCCGAGCACGGGATCACGGTTTGCACCGGCGTATCGGGGACAGCGCGCGATGCGATCGAATCCTGGACCGGCGGTGGCCTCTCGGCGGCCGGCGAGTCGGACGCGTGCATGCGGCACGAGTTCCACGACCACGGCGAATGAGGATCACCGTCGCCAGCGGCAAAGGGGGGACCGGCAAGACGACGGTCGCCGTGAACCTCGCGCTTGCATGCTCCGACGAGCATCCGATCCAGTTTCTCGACTGTGATGTCGAGGAGCCGAACGCGCATCTCTTTCTCGAGCCGAGCACCGAGCGAAGACGCTCGGTCGAGAAGCTTCTCCCGCGGATCGATCCTGACCTGTGCGACTCGTGTGGCGCCTGCTCACAGGCGTGCGAGTTCAACGCGATCGCCGTCCTTGGCGGGACCGGGCTGGTCTATGATGAGCTCTGCCACGGATGCGGTCTTTGCCGAATGGTCTGTCCGAAGGAAGCGATTCGCGAGATCCCGCATGAACTCGGCGTGATCGAGTCCGGGATCGCACGAGGCTTCCCGTTCGCACAGGGTGTGTTGAACATCGGAGAGGCGATGGCGACGCCGATCATCCACGAACTCAAGAAGGAAGCCGAGACGGGCCGCCTGGTGATCGTCGACGCTCCGCCGGGCACGGGATGCCCTGCGATTGCGGCGATCCACGGATCGGATCTTGCGCTTCTCGTGACGGAACCGACACCGTTCGGGCTGCACGATCTGAAGGCCGCGGTGGGCGTGTCGCGCGCCGTGGGGGTTCCCGCGGCTGTCGTGATCAACCGGGACGGCATCGGTGACGACCGCGTCGAACGATACTGCGAGGACGAGGGGATCCCCGTCCTTCTCAAGATCTCGTTCGATCGCGAAATCGCGTCGCTGTGCGCACAAGGAAAGCCGCTTGTCGATTCGATGCCCTCTTGGCGCAACCGATATCGAGAGCTTCATCATCAGATGCTGGAGGTGGTCTCGTGAGCAGCGTTCTCTTCCTCTCCGGCAAGGGCGGAACAGGCAAGACGACACTGGCCGGCGCGTTCGCGGCTCTCTCGAAGGAGAAGATCCTTGTCGATTGCGATGTCGACGCAGCGAATCTCCACCTTCTGCTGGAGCCGTCTATTGTGGAACAAGGGGAATACGAGGGATCGAAGACGGCCGTGAAGAATGATGACCGTTGCACCGCCTGCAACCGGTGTCGCGAGGTCTGTCGCTTCAACGCGATCGGCGAGGATCTGAGCATCGATGAGTACCTATGCGAGGGATGCGGTGCCTGCGCGTTCGCCTGCCCCGCGAAGGCAATCGAACTCGTCCCGAGGGTGTCCGGCACATGGATGATCGCCGAGACGCGTCTCGGGCCGCTTGCGAGTGCCGAACTCGATCCGGGGGAAGAGACCTCAGGCAAGCTCGTGATGCACGTGAAGCAGAAGGCGAATGCCCTCTCGGAGAAGCTGAAGATCGATCGACTCGTCATCGACGGCGCTCCGGGAATCGGCTGCCCGGTCATCGCCTCGGTGAGCGGCGTCGATGCAGTGGTCCTCGTCACGGAGCCGACGCTCTCCGGCCTCCACGACCTGCGTCGGATCCTGGACGTGGTGAAGCACTTCGACATCCCGGCGCATCTCGTGATCAACAAGGCGGATCTGAGCCCCGATGTTACGGAGAGGATTCGGAGCTTCGCCGAGCAGAACCAGCTCCCTGTGCTCGGCGAGATCCCATTCGATCGACGCGTGACCGAAGCGATGGTTGAGGGACGGTCGATTGTCGAGGACGATCGGTCCGCAGCGAGCGAGGCGATCGAAGGGATCTTCGAGCGTTGCGCCAAAGGAGGAATCCTGTGATTCGTGAACAAGTGGCCCACCGCATCGTCGTGTTCAGCGGCAAAGGAGGCGTTGGCAAGACGACCGTTGCTGTGAACCTCGCGTGCTTGCTTGCCCAGCGGGCGATGCGTGTGGGCCTGCTGGATGCCGACATCACAGGACCCAATGTCCTGCAGATGATGGGGGTCCGCGATGCGCCTCGGCACGGGGAAAGCGGCCTCCTCCCGCACGAAAGCGAGGGTGTAAAGACGGTCTCCCTTGCGTCGCTACTGCCACCGGAGGCGGCGGTGATCTGGCGCGGGCCGATGCGTTCGAAGGCGATCGAACAGTTGCTGGGGGAGACTGAGTGGGGAGCGCTGGATGTTCTTGTCGTGGATCTGCCGCCAGGAACGGGAGACGAGGCGTTGACGGTTGCTCAGCAGGTATCGCCCCAGTTGGCGATCGTCGTGACCACGCCTCAGGAAGTCGCACTGCTCGACGCGAGGCGCGCGATCACGTTCGCCAGGAAGCTCGAGATTCCGACGATCGGGATTGTCGAGAACATGTCCGGGTTCGTCTGCCCTTCCTGTGGGGCGAAGATCGACTTGTTCGGGTCAGACGGCGGCATGATGGAGGCAAGGCAGCAGTCGGTGCTGTTCCTTGGAGCGGTGCCGATCGATCCGGCGACGAGGGAATCCGGAGACTCAGGCCGACCGATTGTGCTTTCCGGAAGCTCGAGCGCCGTATCCGAGGCATTCGAGAAGATCGCCGGTGCGATTGGGCGGTCGATGGGCTTCGCGGTGGAGGGTGCGTAGGGGGAGGAGTGATCTGCAGAGTCTGGGCGCTGCCGCATCGCCGGGGATCTTCCGGGCATGCGAGCGCGCGCAGGAGTTTCTTCTCCGTCTCATCCCCGCAGGAGGCGCGCGAGACGATCGATCGAATTCGGCGGAGGCATCGAACGGCCCCGCTGTACATCGCGATGGATGAGTTCGGCATGGAGTGCTACACCCGGGACGGATGGGTCGAGTGGCACGATCTGCAGGGACTCGATATCAACGGCCGGCCGATCGCTGGCGAAGCGAGAGATCCCTAGCCGGCAGAATGAGGTCGCGCCGAGCACGTTGCCGATGTCCTGCGCCTCCACTCGTTCGAAACCAGCCCGGACGGGCAGCGCCGCTTCGCCTGGTTGTCAGGGCGCCGCGCCGTTGCGGAACCAGTCTGGCCCGTAAGCTACTATCGCCTGGGAGCGTCCGGCAGATCGAAAGCGATCGCGACAGTCTCATGCCGATCCCTCTCCCGACTGCCCACGAGATCCGAAAACCCATCCTGGCGGCAGGGCTGCCTCAGAACGCACGGCTTCCTCTTCACCGCCGCACTACCCGGGAGCGAAGCGTCGGCCAAGCAGAATCCGCTGGATGGGACCGCGTGGCGTGCGAGCCATTCCAGCTCTCAGATTCCGGAGCGGCGAGCCAGTGGAGGACCTGACCGGGCGATGAGGTTCGGTCCGATCCGATTGCGCCCCGATCGTGGCGTCGAGGGGCATCACGGTCGACAGAAGACGGATGGCCGTTGCGAGCGGATTGACAGGATGCGAATTCTGTGTAATATTGCAAATATGCGCAATGAACCAAGGAGGTTAGCATGAGAGACAGCACGCCGTTGACGCTGATTGGCAAGGCCCTCTCTCATCCGCTCCGAGAGCGGATGCTTCGGCTCCTTGCGGACGGAGAGCGATGCGGCTGCGAGTTTGCTCCAGAGCTGGGGGTCGACCCATCGATTGTCTCGCGGTCGTTTGCGCTGCTGGAACGTGCCGGTCTCGTCACTTCGAGGCGAGAAGGGATACGCGTGATGTGGGCTCTGGCGGACCCGGAGCTCCTCGACGTATTGGAGAGGCTTGCGTCGCTGGCTGGGGAAAGGGTGGCCTAGGGTGAAACGAGAACTACGGATCTTCGCGATCATTGCCGGTGTCTTCCTGTTTGCGTTCTTGGTGCCGTTCTCCAGCGAGACGGTACGCAACGCGATTCTGGAAGCATTTTTCATGCTCCAGGAGTACGCACGCGAACACGTGCTGCTCTGTCTCGTCCCCGCATTCTTCATCGCGGGGGCGATTGCCGTCTTCGTCTCGCAAGCCAGCGTCATCAAGTACCTCGGCGGGAAAGCGAAACGAGTTGTCGCCTATGGTGTCGGGGCGGTGTCCGGTGCGATTCTCGCGGTCTGCTCGTGCACGATCCTGCCGCTCTTTGCCGGGATCTACAAGCGTGGCGCGGGGCTCGGCCCCGCAATCGCCTTCCTCTATTCGGGGCCGGCGATCAACATCCTCGCGATCATTCTTACGGGGCGGATCCTCGGCTTGCAGTTCGGACTTGCCCGTGCGATCGGTGCCGTCGTCTTCGCGATCGTCATCGGCCTAGCGATGCAGTTCCTCTTCCGCAAGGAAGAGGCGGAGAAGCAGGAGGCGGCGATGGCCGTTCCGATTCCGGAGGATGGCAAGCCCATCTGGAAGACGGCAATTCCCGTAGCGCTGATGGTGCTGATTCTCGTCTTCGCGAATTGGGGCAAACCCGGCGTCGTCTCGGTCGAGACGCAGGCCGGAGAGACGGTCGTGGCGACGCGAGCCGGAGAAACGTCCGACTCGCTGCTCGTCAAGCTGCCTGGAGCCGAGGACGTCACGGCCCTCTCGAAGACTGACATTGTGTCGACCGACTACGCGCCGTCGCCGTACACATCGATCTACAATGCGCGCTTCTTCATCGCGGGCGCGTTTCTGCTTGCGCTGACGGCCCTCATGCTCCGCTGGTATTCGAAGGACGAAGCCAAGGAGTGGGGCGGATCTGCTTGGTCCTATGCCAAGATGATTCTGCCGTACCTTTTCGGCGGTGTACTCGTCGCCGGATTCCTGCTCGGCCGTCCGGGTCACACGGCGCTCATCCCGCCGGAGTGGATCGCCAACGCGGTGGGAGGCAACAGCTGGCTCTCCAACTTCGCGGCCAGTCTCGCGGGAGCGTTGATGTATTTCGCGACGCTCACGGAGCTTCCGATCTTGCAGGGTCTAATGGGATCCGGCATGGGCGATGGTCCGGCGTTGGCGCTATTGCTTGCCGGCCCGGCGCTCTCGCTACCGAACATGCTGGTCATTCGAAGGATTCTCGGGACGAAGAAGACGCTTGCCTATGTCACGCTCGTCGTCATCGCGGCGACCCTGACGGGGAAGATCTTCGGGATGGTTATGGGATAGAGAGAAGGAGGTCGGGATGAAGATCGAGATTCTGGGTAGTGGTTGTCCCAAGTGCGAGGAGCTCGCCAAGAACGCCAGAGCGGCGGTCGAGGATCTTGGACTCGATGCCGAGATTGGGAAGGTGACCGACATCACCGAGATCGCCGATCGCGGCGTGATGATGACGCCGGCACTCTGCGTGGATGGAGAGGTCAAGCTGGTGGGAAAGGTTGCGTCGACCGAAGAATTGAAGAGGCTGCTGGCTTCGTAGAGGAGGCGTGGTGAAGCTTCTAAAGCGTACGCTTACCGTTCTTCTCTTGCTGTTCGTCGGGGCGACCGTTGGCATGCTCGTGGCCCAAGAGGTCTCGCATCCAAGCGTCAAGACGGCCGACGGCCGGTCGGCTGAGGCGCATGCCCCACCAGCGTCGGATGACGTGCCATCGGAGGTTGCCTTGTCGGACGAAGAGGCTCCGCCGCCGGCCGCGTTTGCTGAGCCTGTGTCAACAGCAAGCGAGACGACACTCCCAGCTATCGAAGAGCCGGCGGCCAATCCGGATCCGTCCTGCGTGGTCGAGGCAATCTACTTCCACAACACGGCGCGATGTCGCACGTGCAAGAAGATCGAGGAGACGGCGAAGCTCGTGCTCGAATCCGGATTCCCGGAGGCGTTCGCTTCGGGACGGGTGCGCTGGTCGGCGATCAACATGGAGAAGCAGCGGCACTACGTGGAGGAGTATGAGCTCGTCAAGCCGACGCTGGTCCTCGTTCGAACCGTCGGGGACGTTCCGGATTGGATTGCGTTGGATGAAACGTGGACTCTGATCCGGTACGAGGGGCGATTCTCGGACTATGTGCATTCCAGCATGGAGCAGTTCTTGGAGGGATGCGAATGAGCAGCCTCGGCCTGGCGGCAATCTCCGCTCTCTGGTTTGGCATCCTCACGTCGGTGAGCCCATGCCCGCTGGCGACGAACATCACCGCGATTTCATTTGTCGGACGGCGAACGGGCTCGCCTGTGGGCGTTCTCCTGAGCGGCCTTCTGTATACTCTCGGCCGGGCGCTCGTGTACGTCGCAATCGCGACGCTCTTGGTGTCGAGCTTGCTCTCGGCGCCGAGCCTCTCGTTGACGCTCCAGACCTGGATGAACAAGCTGCTGGGCCCCATCCTGATCCTTGTCGGCATGGTGATGTTGGGGCTCCTCCGAGTCAAGATGCGGGGGCGAGGAATGAGCGAGAGATTCCAACGCCGCATTGAGCGATGGGGCCTCGCCGGCGCGCTCGCACTGGGCGCCCTTTTCGCGCTGTCATTCTGCCCGGTCTCGGCGACCCTCTTCTTCGGGAGCCTTGTTCCCCTTGCGCTGCAGCACCAATCGGGCGTTGTCCTTCCGCTTCTCTATGGCATCGGGACGGCGATTCCCGTCGTTGTGTTCGCCGGAGTTCTCGCATTCGGCGCGCGCTGGCTGGGGAGGCTCTTCGAGCAAGTGGCGCGGGTCGAGCAATGGATGCGCGTCGCGACGGGCATCGTGTTCGTGGGCGTCGGAATCTACATGTCACTGATCCATGTCTACCGTCTGATCTAGAGAAGGAGGCCGGGATGAGGCTGCTGGCGGAGTGGTTCCCGGAGTTCGCAGAGAAGTTCGACGAGATCGACGACATCTACCGGGAGAACCGATCGATCGACGATAAAACGTACCAGTTCATCTGCTTCGCGCTGTCGATCAAGAATCGGTCGAAGCCCTGCCTGTTGAAGCACTTCAAGGGTGCGATGGAGGCGGGAGCGACGCTGAAGGAACTGGCGTACATCATGGCGCTCACATTCCGGGAGAGCGCGGGCGGCGACGACTGCTGGACGCACGATGCGCTTGGCGACGTGAAGAAGCTTCTGACCGAGAACATCCAGTGCTGCCCGAAGTAGTGTCGCGATGGAGACGGGTTCCCGGCCGTCTTCTTGTGGTCGAGCACGGACTCTGGTCAGAGTGCCGGGTTGCCGACTAGACTCCGAGGGATCACGGCCGGTCATCGGGGACGGGTCGAGGAGAGCCAAGGAGCTGCGACATGAAGAGGAGAGTACTCGCCGTAGGTCTCGCTGTTGTGGGATTCGCACTGTCGGCATGGGCCATCGAAGTCAATTTCCTCGGGAGCTTCGAGGCACCCCGCGAGGGATGGGTGTTTGAAGGAACGCTGATCGGCGAAATCTCGGGTCTATCGCTGGCACCGAATGGCACATTCTACGCGATCGGCGACGATCGGGGCGGCAACATCGACCCGCCCGGCGTTCTCTACGAGATGGAGATCAGCGTGGATTCGGATGGTATTCACGCGGTCGATGTCAAAGGCGTGATCCAGCTAGACAGCGACCGGTGCATCCCCGGCATTCAGCCGTACGGCGCGGGCGAACTCGATGGCGAGGATGTCCTCTGGATCAAGGATGGATTCATCGTCTGTTCGGAGCGGGATGCGTCGAATGCGCCGTGGATCCGCCAGTTCACGCATTCCGGCGAGTTGGTGAGGGAGCTCCCGATTCCCGAGAAGTTCCTTCCTGCGTTCGACGGCGACCGGCAGATCTGCGGTGTCCGCGAAAACCTGTCTTTCGAGGCGGCGGCGATCACGCCGGACGGCAGCACGCTCTACGTGGCCAACGAGCAGGCGCTCGTCCAGGACGGCGACGTCTCGACCGCCGATGCCGGGACGCCGATTCGGATTATCGAGTACGATCTGTCGGGAGACGAAGCAGTCGTCGTCGGGGAGTACGTCTACGTCACCGAACCGCTTTTCGCGCAGCTTGCTGAGGATGCGTCGGGCGACAACGGGGTTCCAGGGATGGTCTACGTCGGGCACATCACGACGGAGATCGATCTGATCCTGGTGGAGCGCTCGTACGTCAGTGGTGTCGGGAATCACATCGGCCTCTTCGGCGTGAAGCTCGCTCCGTACGTCTACGACCGCGAAGGGATCCTGGCCGCGGAGGCCCTCGCACAGCCGCACAGGGCGTACGCAGGACTGAGTCTGCTCAAGACACCACTTCTCGCGCTCTCCGATGACCCGTGGCAAACGGACGTCGACTTCGACCCGGACAACATGGAGGCGATCGCCCTCGGCCCGACGCTCGACAGCGGCCATGCCAGCCTCATCCTCGCGTCGGACAGCAACTTCAACCCGAAGTACCAGCGGAACGTCTTTGCGGCGTTCGAGATCGTGCTGGATGACACGAAGTTCTCGGCCGTGGTTCTGGGAGCCGGTGGCGGCCCGCGCGAGGACGACATATCGAGTTATCTTCTCTTCCCGGCCGGCGCGCCGGGAGAGGCGATCGTGCTTGACGCGGGAAGCCTGACGACAGGGATCCGTCGTGCAGATGAGTTCGGAAACCTGTGGGACTTCCGGGTTCCTGCCGACTCGAACCTGACGCGGGAGGGATACATCTACCAGAGCATCAATGCGTACCTGCTCTCGCACGCGCATCTCGATCACACAGCCGCCCACTTCCTGAATTCGCCGGTTGACGTCTACGGGGCGAAGAAACCGATCATGGCGCTCCAGGCCACGATCGACGACATCTCGAGCGACATCTACAACTGGAGAAGCTGGCCCGACTTCGTCTCGCTCGGAACCTACGAGTACGCCGTGCTCGAGCCGGGAGCCGTGACGCCGATCCCTGGAACCACGATGAGCGTCGAGGGGTACCCCGTAAGCCACGGGGCACCGTATGAGTCGACGGCGTTCATCGTCCATTCCGGCGACCACTGCGTGCTCTACATCGGGGACAACGGGCCGGAAGGTGTGGAGGGAACCGGGTTGCTGACGGCTGTATGGGAACGCGTCGCGCCGCTGATCGCAACCGGCAGCCTGGTCGGGATGTTCCTCGAGACCTCCTACGCCGAGGGCCGGCCGGACAGCCTCCTGTTCGGCCACCTGACGCCGAGTTGGCTGATGGCCGAACTGCACACGTTGGCGCAGCTCGTGGCGCCGCACGATCCGTACGGAGCACTCGCCGGACTTCCGGTTGTCGTGACGGGAATCAAGCCCGTCTTCCAGAGCGTAGAACCTCCTCGGCTCGCGATCGAACGTCAACTCGAAGGATTGAACGATCTCGGGATCGACTTCGTCTTCCCGACCCAGGGAATGCGGATTGACTTCCGGCCGATCCGCGGCGGGGCGAGGGAGTGAGCGGACGTTCCGCGGAAACGGGATGTTAGTCTGAAGAGGTGCCCGATCGAGAAGCCGATGCTCCGCGCGCGGCTGAGGGAGCCTACGGGATACTTCGGTCCTCGCTCACTGGTTGCGGGTCCGGGTCGCCCGCGATGCGGCGATAGAGTCGCCGCTCGATCACGGGCCCCCACTTGATCGAAACCCATGCGAAGGCGGCGGTGCCGGTGGCAATCAGTGCCCAGCCCCAGGTTGGAACATTCAGTGCTCCCGAGCCGATCAGCGCGCTGAACAGCAAGCCCCACGGGCGCGTGAACAGCACGGCAAGCAGGAAGAAGAGCCACGAGATTCCGGTCAAGCCGGCGACGAGGCTGAGCACGTCATCCGGGAAGAAGGGAAGCAGGAACATCAGCAAGAGGGCAATCCGCGCCCTGGAGGTCATCGCCCCGAGATAGCGCTCGGTGATCGTGGGGCCGACCATCCGCGAGACGAGCGGACGACCGAACGCACGAGCCAGCCCGAACGCGAGCAGTGAACCGATGAGCACCGCGACCGTCGAAAGCGCGAAGGCCGGCCAGAATCCGAACATCATCCCGCCGACCACCGTCGTCGCGCTGCCGGGAATCGGCGAAACGATAACCTGGGCGACTTGCACGGCGAAGAAAAGGATGGGAGCCGCTGGACCGAACCCGTCGACCCATGCCTTCAATGCCTCGGCCGAGGAGAACACGGCGAGCTTCCCGGACTGCCGCAGCACGAAGAAGCCGGCTACCAGCGCTGCTACGGCAGCCAACAGGATAAGCAGCGATCCGATTCGCTTTCGGTTCCACGGAGCATGTGCCATGCGCGCATCGTAGCACGTCGTGCCGGTGTGGTGTTGGGTGCGTCCGCGCATGCACTGCGCTGAGAAGCTCTACGAGGCTTTGCGGTCTGCCGGCTCGGCGACCGACTCGCGAACCACCAGCTCGGTGGGAATCACGACCGTTCGTGGCTCGGACTTCTTCCTGCCAGTGGCGTTGATTCGCTCGAACAGCATCGCGCCAGCCATGTGACCGATCTCGTACGGCTTCTGATCGACGACGGTCAGATGTGGCTGTAGTACCTGAGCACAGTCGAGATCGTCGAAGCCGATGAGCGAGATCTGGCTTGGGCAGTCGAACCCAAGTTCGCCGATCGCCTTGAGCGCGCCCAGTGTCATCGGGTAGTTCGTTGCGAAGATGGCTGTGACGTCTGTCGTGTTCAGCAGGTACTTCGCTGCTTCACAGCCCTCTTCGATGTGCGAATAGGCATCGAGAACGAGAGCGGGATCGAACGGGATCCCGTGGTCGAGGAGCGCTTTCTGGTGGCCGAACAGGCGCTCCTTGAATGTCTGGATCTCTCGAACACCGGTGAGGAGTCCGATCTGGCGGTGTCCAAGCTTGATCAAGTGGCGAGTTGCCTGGTAGGCACCCTCGACGCTGTCGGCGAACACCTGGTCCGCCTCGAATCGCTCGATCTGACGAACCACGAGGACAACGGGAAGACCGCTCTGCAGAGAGGGCCGGACGCTGTCGCGCCCCCCGGGACTTGGAGCGAGGATGATCCCATTGACACCGCGCTCGAGCATCATCGCGATGCATGCGCGCTCTCTCGAGGGTTCGTCTCGCGTGTTGCAGTACCAGACCGTATGGTGATGGAGTTCGGCTTGCTCCTCGATCCCGTCGGCTACGATCTGGAAGAACTGGTTCCGCGGATCGGGAAGCAGAACACCGATCGAAGACGTTTGGCCCTTTCGAAGGCTTCGCCCCACGGCGGAGGGGCGATACCCCAGTTCCTCCACCGCGGCGCGGACGCGCTGCTGGAGCTCGTTGCTGACGAACCGTGTTCCGTTCATGACGTTCGAGACGGTCGCGATGGACACGCCGGCGCGTTTCGCCACATCCTTGATCGTCGGTCCTCGTTTGGTCATGGTCCGGAGTCTCCCGATACTCTACGCAATGATGAACTCTTCTACCTCACATGATACACAAGACGCTGCGCCCTTCCAGGCCTGCGCCAACCCTAGCGTGCCGAAAGCATTTCCAGCAACTTCGAGTAGGAAGGCACAAGGTCCTCAACGAACCGGCGAACCCCCTCGGACGTCTTCGGGTGACGTGTCATCTCAACCAGTACCGGAAACGGGATCGTGGCGATATCGGCACCGGCGAGTGCTGCATCGCGGACATGCGCGACATGCCGGACGCTTGCCGCGATGACGGCGCAGTCGAACGCATAGGTCCGGAAGATCTCCGCAATGTTGGAGAGCAGGCGCTCGCCCGCCGGGACGCATTCCGCGTCTGCGGTGTCCGCGTGAGAGGCGGCGTAGTCGTCGACACGTCCCATGAACGGGCTGACGTAGGTGGCGCCGGCCTTCGCGCAGAGGAGCGCCTGCTCGGAGCTCATGACGAGCGTCGCGTTGACCGGGATTCCCCGTCTTGCGAGTTGGGCGATTGCCTTGAGGCCTTCGAAATCCGGTTCTTCGTCTCCGGTTCTCGTGCTGACTGGGATCTTGATCACGACGTTCCCGGAGACCGGATTGAAGCGGTCGTGCAAACCAACGGCTTCCGCGACCATCTCATGGCTTGTGAGGCTTCCGACTTCGAGGCTGACGGGACCGGGAACGATGCGGCAAATCTCTTCGAGATGGGCTTCCATGTCAACGCCGTCGCGACCTTCGACGGCGCGTCGAATCAGCGACGGGTTGGTGGTTAATCCATCGACGATTCCCCACGAGCAAGCCTCGCGAATCTCAGGAAGCGTGGCCGTATCGATAAAGACTCTCATCCGGCTATCCGCCTTCCATGATTGTCTCGTACGCATCGCGGCACGCCTCGAAGAAGAACTGGACGAAGGTTGCACCGGGATCTTGCATCCCCCGCACCTGTTCCCCGAGCCAGCGAGCTCGACCGAGCTTCGGAAGAAGATCCCTCGTGCCCTCCGCTCCTTCACCCGCAGCCTCCGCGGCGGCTGACAGGACATCCTCCCAGCCCACTCCCCGGGCGGCAGCGGCTTTCGCGGCCTGCGCTGCGGGGACGAGCGCATCGAGGATCGTGCGATCCCCGACCTTCGCGCCTCCCCGCGTGGCAATCCCGTCCGCTGCGCCTTCCAGCATCACATAGAAGTCGTCCACGGTGATCTGATCCCGCTTTTCGATGCTCTTGCCGGCGTGCATAAACGCGGTTGCGAAGAAGACCCCGAAGGTCGAGGCGGCGGCGTTGTTGAACGTGATCCCGAGCGATTGGAGGAGGCGGGACGGCGACTCCCCTTCGAGGTCGTCGAGCCGCCCCTCGATCGCGGTGAATCCCTTGCTGACGGTGATGCCCAGATCGCCGTCGCCACACGCGGCGTCGAGTTCCCTCAGCTGTT
>Ga0272441_10004269_pt1 | contig 26164 bp, 21 predicted proteins | sample SSMProp6N_FD_193582 | JGI IMG/M metagenome (GOLD analysis project Ga0272441, IMG submission 193582) | Marine sediment archaeal communities from Little Sippewissett salt marsh, Falmouth, MA, United States - SSM-Prop-6N | ecosystem: Environmental > Aquatic > Marine > Wetlands > Sediment ...
CTGCCAGCTCGGAAAATTTTGCCTGTTCTCATGTTGTTAATTACCACTATTGCTGGAGCAAACACGTTAGGATCTATTTCATAAAAGTCAAAGCCAGCTTCTTTAAAGATTTCAAGAAAACGAGGACTATTTTTGGCAAGTGCCTTAGCCTCTTGAATCATCTTAGATGCTGAAGAGGGTGCAAGCCTCACAAGCTTTTCAAGTTCAGCATCGTCCTCATAGTCAACTATGTAGTAAGCTGTGCCTCCGTATAAGATTGCATCGTTTGTTCTGCCCATAGCTTCATCAAACTTTGGGTGTAGCGGTATAATCGGAGCGTAGCCCCATGCGTATTGAACCAAATTAGGATTTAGCCCTAATTTCTCCAGTTTATGCAATCCTGTCTCCACAATTCTTCCTGACACCTGAGTTGACCCGGCTAAACAGGAAGTGGAAACCAGAACCAAAAACAGGTTCTCTGGACGAACGCTACATTGGTTAGAAAGCTTTTCTATCACAGCTTCTGGAGGCACCTTGTTGGTTTCGAGTACAAGAACTGCTACTTCCGAGTTCTCTTTGTACATAAGTTTTGTGTAAAGTTCTTTAGGCTTAAGAGCCAAAGCTCTAGCTGGACCAGACCCTATGGCGGAATATTTGTTAACTTTGATTCGCCAACCAGCAAACTGTGAAGCTAAAGTCGCGATTGCTGGATAGTCGGTTTGAACGTAAATCGACGGCAAGACTACATCGCCGTATTGTGCCGGTAGAATCTTAGCTTGCCCATATCCTCCCAAACATATTTCAGTGACCATTTTGCCAGCGAGAAAACCGCCTCTAGCATTGATGCCAGCGTCTATAACAGTTGCACCTGACAGTGTTTTTTCTACACTGACACCATACTTCATTGCTTCGTTACAAAGTCGCTTAATTAATGATAGCGCCGAAAGATTCAGGTTCATTTCAGGTTTTGACAAGCTACTTCCTCAGGCAATTATCCGCTTTGCACATATAATTTAGAGCACGATTAAGTTTTTCTCTTCCACCTTTGAAAATGTTTTTTTTCAAAGTTCTGTGCTTCCCTCAAATTACGTTACTACCTTTTAAAGGATTGAAAAGGCTTTACAAGTATTTTTCGTAAGAGCTTAGATATGGGTTTTTTGGCTTGGAGACATACAGTTTCCCTTTACCGTTGTCCGCCAAATCACCGGTGAATCTGTAGAATGGTCCCTCAATCTTTTCGTCGTCAATCTTGACCTTTGCTTTGATGTCTTCTATGGTGAAAGTTGGCATTACATCTTCTGAATGGCCTGCTAAAACTATTTTTCCGTTAGTCATCTGCGCGCCAGCCCTTCCCTGCGAAGTGCCTTGAACAAAGATTGTTCCTTTAACCATGTGGATACCAGCGAATATGCCCACATCGCCCAATATTTTTATGAGCCCGCCATTCATGAAGCATCCGACCTCGTGGCCAGCATTCCCGTGAATAATGACTTTTCCGCCTTTCATTCCCTTGGTGCTTCCGCGATACGCTGCACCAATGTAATCGCCTGCGTTTCCTTTGATTTCTATGGTTCCATCTTTCATCTGTGACCCAGCCCATGAACCAGCATTACCAGCCACAATTATGTTGCCTCCCTTCATTTCTTCGCCAAGATGCATACCCACATCGCCGTCAACGATAACTTCGCCCATTGACATTCGAAAACCAATGTTCCGCACAGTTCTTACATTGCCATCAATCTTTATCGTCGTCTCTTCTGCGGATGAACCGTCCACTTTGACGTCGAAAAGGTCTCCGATAGTGACTTTCCGGTTTCCTTCCCACATTTCCAAAGCCGCTATCTCTTTCGCCGATTTCTTGGCGAAAACGTCAGGAGATATATTTTTTCCCTCTATCGGAAACTTGAACGAACTTTTTGGAATAAGTGTTACCACCATTTCATATCTCCGCCTTTACAGCTACAGGAGCCGAAGAATGCAAGAACCCTTCACGAATAGGATAATTCTCGTATTCCACAGTCCAGTAATCCTTGAATTTCTTTTTCATATTAGCATCTGCCTTTGCGCGAGTTGTGCGGCATTGGTTGCGTGCACATTCCACATCAACCCAGTACGTCTTTCCGAACACCTGTTTCACAATCTCGCCGTCCTTCACCACTACTTCTCCGCCTTTAATTGTGTAAGCTGCTCGGTCAAAGGCTTTTCTTGCAGTCACAAACTTCTTGGATACATCAATACGTTCTGGGTTTATGTTATAGATTGCGACGTCAGCGTCAGCGCCAACTCCCAAGTGACCCTTATCTTTCAAGCCGAGAGCCTTAGCTTGACCTGCCCTCGTGACAATCGCAAGCTCATAGAGGCTGAGTTCCCTGTCGATGCTGGGCAGCAAACTTTTCTTTTGTGCCCGCTTGTTTATCCTTTCCAACATATCCGCTCTTGCCTTTTTGCTTATGTACCATGCCAAGATTTTTGGGTAATAGAAGAATGGACCAGCATTGGGATGGTCTGTTGTCATGAAAATCTTCCACGGGTCCTTAATTAGCAGCATAATCTCCAGTCCGATTGACCACTGTGTGGCGTGGACAGGGCTTGACCGCTTGTATTGGAATGGCACTATTCCTCCGCTTGTCTCCGTTTCCACATCGTGGTTAACCCACTTGTTTCCGGTCAAGTGATAGAGACCAAACTGGAAAGGACCATCAGCTGTCATAGTGGTCGTATTCGAGAACACCACCTGCCCAACATCAAGGGTCACATGATTGTGATTGTTAACGTAATTGGCGATGTCTTCTGCTCCAGACTTGAATCTTCCCCAATCTTCACCCTTGAAGGCGCAGAACTGAATGTGAGTAATATGCAGCGCAGGTTTGTCATCCTTCGCCAAATCCTCTACACACTTCATAGTCTCCAAAGCCGTAACATAATTTCCGGGCTGACCAAGATTGTTTGTGTGCAAATGAATGGTGTGCGGAAGATTAAGCATTGTATTAACTTTGCATAAGCCTCTGACAATCTCACGGGGAGTTATACCAAAGTTTGGTACCTGCTCGTCGAGACCATGAACGTTCCGCCCAAAGCCCCACGCCTCCAAGCCTCCAGGATTAACAATTTTTATGGCGTATCCTCTTGTAGCTTTGAGCATCCATGCGATATGTGCAGCGTTCTCTTCCAGCAAACCATCTCTCATGTGCTCTAAACTGATCCACCAGTCTCCAAGCAGAGGATAGGTCCCCTTGTCAATCATTGGGGTGTCGCTCAGTTCCTCGTGAGTGTGACGTGCCTGAAGAGGCGCCATAGATGGATTCATAACAGTTGTGTAACCCATCTTAGAGTAACGGTAACCCGTAGTAAATGTGGAAGGAATCGAGAAGCCAACTCCAGACCGGGTCACAGCTGTTTTAACTTCCACATCATTAACGTGATCTTCGGGTCTCAGCAGACGTCCAGTATCCACTTCGCCGCCTGCTATGTGACTGTGGATGTCAACTCCCCCAGGCATAACAATCATGCCTGAAGCTTCGACAACCTTTGCCTTGTCCTTAACTGATTTTACAATCTTTCCATCCCTAATGCAGATGTCCATTCTTTCGCCATCAATGCTGTTCAGGGGGTCGTAAACGAACCCGTTCTTCACAATCAGTTCACTCAAGTCATATCCCTCTTTTTTAGTTCACGAACTTTCTGCAGAATTCTACGCAAGATTTCTTGGTCGGAAATGAAGCCCTCTGGAGGCTCTACAAGCTTCTTCAGGGGCAATGGAACATGATCCATACGATAGGCTGTTCCCTCAGTTTCAATTCCCACAAAAGCCGGAGGCAAAATCACATCCGCCAACATTGTTGTTGGGGTGACTTCAGGGTCTATGGATATGAGCGGAATTTTGGCTATGCTTTTTGAGGAAACCTTCGGAAAATGAGCAACCGGATCAGAAGCAATAACAAGCATTGCATCTGCTTCGTTGCGCTGTAGAATGTCATTAGCAGTAGTTTCTCCCGGATTATATCGTGGATATCCATTAGACAAGTCAACGCCAAAGGGGTATCCGGTTTGCCAAGTTGTAACAATGTTCGCTCCCGTTACGTTGTAGTGCCCTCGCATGGGCATGATGAGAAATTTTGTTCGATTGTTCAAGTCGCGGGTGAGGTTGATTGCTGCATCTATGTTCCGGTGTTTTCCTTTGGTCATGGTTAACCCCAACCCGAAGAAGATGATGCCCAGTTTGCAGCTTATCAAGACATCAGCGAGGTCCTCAAGAGTCTCAACAGGGATTCCCGCAACCTCATCGACATCCAGTTCTCCATCATTCACGAGTACACGCAAAGCTTGCAGAAGTTCATAATCTTTGCCAGGCTCCACCTGAATGAAACAGTCAGCTGCATCTGCTGTGCGTGTTTTGCGAACATCCACAACAATGGTTCTCCGCTTATTCTGGTACATACTGCAGGACAAGCCCTTTTCTTCACACTTGGCAAAGCAGAAGTCCTTTTTCAAGACCAGATTAGAGGCTCTTTGAATCTTCTTTTTTGACATGTCGCCTCTCAGTTTGGAAAGATACTGTGTCCACGTGCTTTTCTCGAATCTGCCATCCGAGAACATGGTGTATCGTTCTGGATGACGTGGATGAGCGTCCCACGGGTTGCTAGCCCAATAGATTATCAAGTCTGCGCGGTGCCTTAACTGTCCTAGAGTGGCAGACGGTATACCCGCAGCTTGAACCCCCATGATAGAGGGACCGTGACAGACGGTTGCGGTGTTATCCATGACGCCTCCAACCTCTTCAACCAATTCTACACCTACCCGTTGTGCTTCACAGCAAGTGTTGCTCCAGCCATACAATATGGGATAGTGTGCGTCAACAAGAATCTGGGCTGCCTTTTCTATAGCTTCATCCATTGTAGCTTCGACTAATTCCCCATTTTTTCTGATAAGAGGCGTTTTAATACGGTGATCAGTAAAGTTCAGAAACTTCGCTGCACCCATAGCGCATGCGTTTCGGGCTTCAATGATATGGTTGTTGTCGTCAACAATTATTTCGATGTCGTCACAGAAGGTTCCGCAGACCGGACAGGTTACACCGGTTAGAACAGGCATTTTCTAGTCCTCCATTTTGAGTTGATTAATTAGCTCCTGCATAGTTAACACTTTTTCGTTAGGTGCTGGTTCGAGTACTCCATGCATGCCCTTTAATGAGGGCATACCTGTTCCATGAGTCTCTGGGTCAGAGATCATGCTTGCCCAAGGACCGTATGCAATAAAAATCATTTTGGGATGAGGACCCCTAAGCGATTTGACGGCTCTCAGAACAACACTACCAAACTGTGTGGTGACTTTAATGTTGGCGTTTTGTCTCAGGTTGAGAGCTTTCATGTCTTTTGGGTCAATTTGGCATTGGGTCACATCTTTCATGTATACGTCTGAAAGTTTTCCCATTTCTTTTCCTCTGCCTTGGTCAATCGTGCGACCGGTTAAAACTAGGACATTCAACTTTGGCATCGTCCTCACTTTGAAAAAGTTACTGACTATTGCAGCCTATTAACGTTACTGGTTTTTTCCGTTATTACCAAACGGTCATAACGGCAGCATCAAAAGCATGTGCGACATTAGTTTCACACATAAAATCGTTCAGTTCTCTCTTCCCTGTTTTTCTTCACGACTTTTTTCGGAGCCTTTAATCCCTTTTTGACACCCAAGCTGGTCATCTCTAAGTCGTACTTCATGAAGGAGCTGGTGAACTCTGCTAGCTTTTTTGTCATATTCTCTAAGTCCTTTTGCGAAAAAATGGTCATTATGTCCGGGTTGTTTACCCACTGTGTCCAGCCGATCAAGCTTCTCTGTAATACGCCCAATACAAAACGAAGGGACCTAACTAGCTCCAAGCGGTCTTTGTCTTTAACGTCTTCGAGGTGGTTTAGCTGTTCAATAATTCTTTCAGAAACTTGTATCCATCTTTCACTCAAAGCTCCACTCCTCCCTGCTGTTCATTCAATATTATGGTCATGTGATATAAAACTTGAGAAAAAAAGTTAATCAAATAGCCGCTTCTGCTTCTCTGTTGAGAGCAGGTTTGAGAGTCTAACGCCTATCAAGCGGATTTTCCTGTCAGGACGCAAATAATCCTGAACAAGGTTTCTGGCATTCTTCTCGATGTCTTTCACGCGGTCTGTGAAGAAGGGCAGGGTCTTGCCGTGGGTGTGGGTTTCAAAGTTTTCGTATCTTATCTTAACCGTAATTGTCTTAAAGGTGAAATTGGAAGCCGTAAGTTCCTGATGCAAATCTTCTGAAATAGCATCCAAGGTACCAAAAATGACGCCATAATCGGCTGTGTCCTCCTCGAAAGTTGTTTCTCGGCTCATAGACTTGCGTTCCCACCCTTCCTGAACCTCGCTGTTGTCAATTCCCTGCGCCGAAAGATACAACTGGGTGCCTGCAACGCCAAACTTTTCCACCAAAACAGACGCGTCATAGTCTGCCAGATCGCCTATAGTTTTGATTCCCATCTTGTTGAGTCTGTTCTCTGTTTTTCTGCCAACCCACAACAGCCTACGCACCCGCAGAGGCGCCAGAAACTCTTTCGCATCTTCTTCTCTGACAACCGTTAAGCCGTCCGGTTTCTCGAAGTCACTGCCTATCTTAGCCACAAGCTTGTTTGGTCCAACACCGATGGAACAGGTCAGCCCCTCCTTTTCGTAAATCTCTTTTTTGATTTTCTGCGCCAGTTTCTCTGCTTCCCCAAAATCTTTGGCCTGCGAGGTCACATCCAAGAAAGCTTCATCTAAACCCCAACGCTCAAACTTGTCTGCGTAGCCATGTAATATCGCCATGATTTGAGCAGAGACTTTCTGGTAAAGATGATAGTTAACTGGAAGAAAAACAGCCGTAGGGCATAGCCTCCACGCTTTTGCGATGTGCATACCCGACCTAACACCGTACTTTCGAGCTTCATAATTACTAGTGCTTACAACGCCTCTTCCTGTTCCTTCTTTTGGGTCAGCGCCTACAACAACAGGTTTACCCTTGATTTCAGGACGTTCCCTCTCTTCTACAGCAGCAAAAAAGTGGTCCATATCCGCATGAAAGATTATACGCTTCCGCTTTGCCACCTTCAAGGCTTCCTTTTTTGCTAAAAAATTGCCTGAAAAACATAGTCAATAGCTTCAAGCTGCTCTAATACCTTTTTCGAGTCTTCAGCACTTAATTTTTGCTTTTCTTTTAATTGTACTAAGTTTGAAACCGTTTTATACAACGAATCGAAGGCAGCTTTAACCTGAAGGTCATTATTCATGTTTTTCTCAAAATTGACCTTAATTCTTTTGACCAATTCCTTTGTTTCAGGACTAGATTTTTGATTAGAGCCTTCTGCAGCTTTGAGGCTCTTCAACATCTTTCTAAAGTTGCTAAGTAGTTTGCAAACTTTGTTGTAATCTTTGAAAGTGAAGTTCAGTTTTCGTCTATAGTGACCGTAAATAAAAAAGAATCTGATATGATTCCATACACACTCAGTTTCTAAAAGATCTCTAGTATATTTTATGTTGCCCTTTCGTTTGGACATCTTTTCTCCTTCAAAAAAGAGGTGAGCGGCGTGCAGCCAGTAATTAACAAAAGGTTTGCCCGTTATTGACTCAACTATGGCGATATTGTAGTCGTGATGACGGTAAGTGCTGTCAATTCCGCTACACCAGATGTCTACTTTGAACCCGAAATGCTTTGGAAGCATAGCAGGGTCTTGAATGTTCCATGAAGGTCTGCCTCTACCAATTTTTGTATCCCAGTAAACTTTGTCTCCTTCTTTGTACCCGTGCCATAAAATGAAGTCACCCCGATTCCATCTGGCGCCAGGATATGTGTCTTTGTGAAAACGTTTCCTTTTTTTAGGCCATTTACTCATGTCTAATTTGAAGAGTTTTCCGAATCCCTCAAACTTCAATGGGTCAAAGTAAACGTTTCTTCGACCTTCATGAATATTCCAGTATGCATAACCTTTCTCTAGCAGTTTTTCAATAAGATTGACTGCCTGCTCAACAGAAGTTGAAGACCGATGTAGATATTCAGGAATCTTAACTTTTAGTTTTTTAAGCTCTTCAACAAATTTTTTTACATTACTATCAGTTAGTTCACTTAAAGACAAGTCTTGTTTTTTAGCCTCCGCTAATGCTTTATCTTCTACGTCAGTAATTGTCAAAACACGTTCCACATCATAGCCTAGGTATTCAAGATAACGATGAAGAACGTCTTCAAACACGAAGGTGCGATAATTACCTATGTGGGGCAGTTGATATATTGATGGTCCACAACTAACCAATTTCACTTTTCCCTTCTCGAGACATTTGAAAATTTCGAGCTTCTCAGTTAGGGTGTTATAAAGTTTAAGCAAAAAACTCCACCAGTTATATCAACGTACATGGGTTCCTTTAAAAAAGTCGTATCCTAATTAATTAATCATTCCTAGATTATTTCCATAAACGATTTCTTGTATTCCAACGAAATACAGGTACCCTTACAGTCTAAAACAATAGAAAAAAGAGTGCCCTTGATCAATTAAGGTTAATCAAAATCAATTTTCTAATTAGGTTTTCCTTTTAATATTGGTGCAAAACTTTTTTCTGCTCTATTCTTTTTGAAGTTAACTAATCTTATTATATCCTCTTTCACAACTTCGCCCTTTATGAAATCAACATTTTCAAGCAAGTTTTTTCCTCGATTTGACCGAACAATAACAGTTGAAAACCCTTCTTTGCTGCCAACAGAGCCAACAGAAACATCGGCTATCCTGCCAACAAAATCGTTGCAATAAGCACAACCTCCTTGGATAGCGTCATGAAATTCCTTTATCTTGGCTGAATGTTCCTGTCCATCAATGTCTACTATGAACTTGCCTCTGTGAATTTGGGTTTTTTCTGCTTTATCCAAATCGACATCCAGTATCCGTTTAGTTGTGTCTTTCAATTTTTTGTAATCAAAGGCTTCAAAACAGAATAATCCAACTATTGTAATCTCCAAGTCTGGGTATTTACTCAGTAATTGCTGCTGAATTCTTCTGCCAGTCCGAATCTCACAGGGAGTACCAACAAGAGCAATCTTTCTTTTGCCATTCTCCACTAGCTCTCCAATTTTTGACATCATCTTAACTCTTGAATATTTAGTTCCCTTTGCACTCAGTATATCATCTGCGCTCTCTGCAATGAATGCCTCCGCCTGATATCCCGACGACCTCCTAACAACTATAGCAACATCAAACAGGCCTTTCCTAAATCCTGAAAGGAGTAAAGCCGTAACCATTCCTCCATCTTGTCCAGAAATAGAGCTTTTTCCTGCAAAAATTTCTTGATAAACTCCCAGTTCCTCATGCCTTTTACCTTGCAGAAACTGTTCTTCAGCTTCTCTCATATCGTCCTCTAGCATAGGATAAGTGTTTTCTCTCAATCTTTTCGAGTCTGTTGGGCATACAATCGCGCATGCGCCGCATCCAACGCAATCATCGGATATTGTGTGGTAAGGTGCAGTCACTTCCCTTTCTATACCTCGATTAGCAAAATTAATTGCAGATACACCAACTTTTTCACAGACACGAGAACACAAACCACAAAGTATGCAATCTTCTTCCGGGTCTCCAACAAAAAAGCTCGGTTCTTTAACACCATACTCCCTTGCTAAATCTTGTATCTTCTTGACATTCGGACATCGGGCAAGCAACAATTCAAGAAGCATTTGACGAGTATTGAATACTTTTTCAGATTTAGTTTCAACCACAAGACCATCGAAAACAGGGTAATTGCATGATGTCACAATCTTTTTTCTTCCGCGTTTATCAGTTATTTCTACTGAACATAATCGACATGCACCAAAAGGTTCAAGAGCCTCATTATAGCACAGAGTTGGAATCTCGATTCCTACTTTTTCTGCTACTTGAAGGATGGTTTGTCCATTTATTGTTTTTAGTTCTTTCCCATCGATTTTGATTGTAACTTCTTTTTCATTGCTATCCATGATTAACACCTCAGTTTTGCTTCTTCTTCCTTAATCTTTTGACTAGCCTTTCATCTTCTGGGACTGGCGGTGGAACTGGTTTACCAGATATCTTTTTCACTGCGCTGAACTTGGATGGGCACATATCATAGCAGCTGCCACATTTGATGCATTTTTCTTGGTCGATTATGTGAATCTTATTTTTCTCTCCGATTATGGCGTTAACTGGACAGTTTCTGTAACAAATCATGCATGCTGCACATTTTTCTGGATCGATATAGTAAGATATTAGCTCTTTACAAACTAGTGCTGGGCACCTTTTTTCATTAATGTGTGCTTCATATTCGCTTCTGAAATACCGCAGAGTAGTTAACATGGGATTAGCAGAAGTTTGTCCTAAAGCACATAACGCAGAATCTCTAGTTACTTTCGCAATTCTTTCAAGCTTTTCGATGTCGCCTTTTTCTCCTTTACCTCTTGTAATGCGATTCAGGATAATACTTGCCTGCCTTAATCCTTCACGACAGGGTGTACATTTTCCGCAAGATTCATCACACAAGAAATTTACGAAATATCGAGCTAGTTCAACCATGCAGGTGTCTTCATCTAATACAATTAGACCGCCAGACCCCATCATTGAACCTAACTTCGTAAGTTCATCAAAATCAACAGGAGAATCTAGATGTTGTTCGGGAATAACGCCTCCAGAAGGACCGCCCGTTTGAACTCCTTTGAATTTCTTGCCATTTGGAATACCGCCACCAATCTCAAAAATGATGTCTCTCAAAGAGATGCCAAAAGGAACTTCAACTAAACCAGTGTTGTTCACTTTTCCGGCTAAAGCAAAAATCTTAGTGCCTTTGCTGCCTTCAGTTCCGATCGATGCAAACCAATCAGCCCCATTGTTAATAATTAGCGGGACATCTGCCCAAGTTTCAACATTATTCAAGGTACTAGGTTTATCCCAAACTCCCTTTTCCGATGTATGAACATATTTTGGTCTAGGTTCACCGACGTTCCCTTCTATTGCAGCCATAAGAGCGCTTGACTCGCCGGAAACAAAAGCGCCGGCTCCTTTATGTATAGTTACATCAAAATTGAATCCAGAACCCAAAATGTTTTTGCCAAAGAGTCCCAGCGCTTTTGCCTGTTTTATAGCTGTTTGCATATTCTCTACTGCAAGAGGATATTCTTGACGTACATAGATGAAACCTTGATTAGAACCTACGGCATACGCCCCAATAATAAGACCCTCCAGAATTGAATGAGGATTGCCTTCCATCACCGCTCGGTTCATGAAGGCTCCTGGGTCGCCTTCGTCGCAATTCACTATAACAAATTTAGGTTCACCATGAGCATTTCGAGTTGATTCCCATTTGATGTAAGTCGGAAAACCTCCCCCTCCTCGACCCCGTAACTTCGACTTCTTAATCTCTGCTATCACTTGTTCAGGCGACATCTTGAACAGAACTTTTGATAAGGCTTTATAGCCATCAATCGCAATGTAGTCTTCAATATTTTTTGGATCGAGTTTACTGTTGCTCTCTAGAAGAATTCTTTTTTGATACTTGTAAAATGGAACGTCTGTTAGGCGTCTTGCTTTTTTCCCGGAAACGGGATCAGTATAAAGTAACTTTTCAACGATTTCACTTTTTAAAATGGTTTTTGACACAATTTCAGGTACATCATTTGGTTTTACTTGGAAATAATAAATCTCCTCAGGGTAGATTACGATTCTGGGACCTTTTTCACAGAAGCCTAGACACCCTGTTTCTTTAATTTCTACATTCCCTTCAAGACCCCGCTTTTCGATTTCTTCATTTAAAGCTTTAAGTACTTGTTGAACGCCAAGTGCTTCACAGCCTGTGCTTACGCATACGGAAATAGTCTTTCTTTTCGAATCTTTCTTGGATAATATGTCTTTGTAGAGCTTTTCAAGATCAGAAGGTGATTTCAATTTTTTCATAGTATTCACTTTACTCATAGTTGGCTAACAATTTCTCTAGTTTTGAGGAATTGAGCTTTCCAAAATATTTCTTGTCTATCTCAATGACAGGTCCCAGAGCGCAACAACCTAAGCAATTAACAGTCTCCAAAGTGAACTTGTTGTCGCTAGTTGTTTCTCCAGATTTCACGTTTAGTTTGGTTTGAAGGAAATCTAAAATTCTTGGACTTCCTCGAACATAACAAGCAGTTCCTTCACAAACTCTGATTAGATGCCGACCTATAGGTTCCAAACTCAAGACAGTGTAAAAACTTGCAATCCGATATATCTGGCTACAAGGAATGTTCAGCCTTTGACTGATTCTAATAATTGCCTCTTTCGGTATCCAACTTAGCTCTTGTTGAATATCAAGAAGTAATTGAATTAAAATACCTTCCTTGTTAGCATATTTATCGATAATTTGATCGATTTGTTCCTTAGACATTGTTCACTTTGACCTCCTTTTATCAGACATTGAATTCACACCTAGTATTTTACATGATTTTTTGGAATGCTCACTTTTTTTGTAAACTTTTTAGCCATTCTTTATATAATGAATTATCAAATTCTGGGGACTGCATCAATTTCCTTTTCGTTAGTGGTTCACCCTTTTTTGAATGAGGAGTTCTAAGGACGCTGTCTGAGTACTTTTCAATCTCTCTTGCTTGCTCAGCTAGGTTAGCTGCCAGTTGAGCCATTTCGTGTGCACAAGCAACAAGGGGGATGAATTTTTCGCTATCTTTCTCCATAAAACAAGCTTTTGTGTTAATCTCAGGAATCTTCGATGCTATGTGATAAGCGGCCATGGCTTTGGCTTTCGCATAAGGATTCAGAAAGTCCGATTTGTCTCGAATTGTTACTGTATCGATCAGCAATCGTGGAAGCCGGATAGCTAGGTTCTCTTTTAGAACAGCAATCACTCTATCTATCTCTTGATGTATCAGTCGGAAAACGCCAGTAGCTGCAAGTACCTTCATTATGTTTGAGTTGAAAAGCGCCATTTCGACAGGGTCCAAAAATTCTCTTCGCGCCCCTATCAGAGGGTCACCAAGAACTACTATGTAACCTACGCCCTGCTTTTCAAGGTCGCTAATCATTCGTTTTGCAACAGCATCTGACATTACAACCGTGTTTATTCTGTTTTGAACGGCAATCTCTCTAGCTGCTGCTGGTCCAGAAACCGCCGGATTCGGGGAGATAATTACAAGAAGATCAGGAGCGAATTCTAAAATTTTTGGGAAAGCGTCTTTGACTTCTTCCAAAGACATTTTGGAGCCAGTAGTTACCGTACGAACAGTGATGTCTTTCCGTTGTGCGAGCTCATCTAAAAGCAATTCAAATAGAGGAGCTGTGCCGACATTACCGCATTTAAAAACACCGATTTTGACTTTAGCTGAAGATGCTTGCACGCAAATCACCCGCTCATATACCTTAGGCTGATGCAATGAAGAAGCTTATATAATTTGGTGCATATTTTGGAGTTTTGTATATACGGTATTAACTGTTATTGACAGTATAGGCAAAAAGTATATATCTGCCCGTGGAAAACACAGACTTGTGCCAAAAACCGTTTACCAAAAAAACATTGGTGATAAAATTGGAAACATTAAACCTAAAACCATTAAAATCCAAGAAATTAACAGTTCTAATAGTCGAAAAAGAGTATAACGAACCCTTCTCGCTAATAGAGCCGACCAACAAACGAAACAGTGAACTAAGCGCACTTCATAAGCCATCTATTGCACTTACAAGCTTCTTAGAAAAGCTGGTCAAAAAAGCAAAACCAAACTTCGCAACCGAAGAACTTGGAATGCGCACACTTGAACAGTTTAACGAAAACAACGAATTATCGCTACTTTTTAGGAAAAATGGGGTGACATTCTATCCAGTCGACATTGACGAAAATGCAAAATCTTACATAGCTCAACAATTGGACGACAAGAAACAACTAAGAGATCAAATTATCCAAGCTTTAGAGTTGAGCCACAAAAAGAAAGGAAAAAGCAACGAATCTAGCACTAAAGAGGAATACATGATTACTTATGGGCAATACCTGCAGAGCGAACTTGAAAAACAAGAAAAGGAAACTAACTTCTCTGTAAGAGAAAACTGGATAGTTATGAAGATTTTAGATGCAGCTCGAAACATTAAGTCGAACAAAGAACTTCTGGGCATTCATATCTGCAGCCCAGAACACGTCAAAGGTATAACTAAGCTCTTAGAAAAGTTAAACGTGACCGTTGAAACGATCAGCGTCTCCAAGGAAATCACTTTGCCACTACAAGAAACGCCTAACTTAAAAAGCATTGATGATTTATTACAGACCATGCAAATCAAAGTTAAACCCAAAATCAAAAAAGAGTCAATAGAATTGCCATATCTACTGTTTTTCCTAGATTCAGACGAAATGGCCAGCCCATTCGATGTGTGCATGGCTTACGACGCAGGATACAACGCAGTAATACCTTACGAGAATGTAAACTCAAAGGACGCTAAAAGAATAGTTGAGGACGCAGTTTTCTCAAGGGGACCAAAAGGAGTGAAACGCACCTCCTTCTTCATAGGCGGAAAAGACATTGTGCAAGCTGAAGAAACAGCAAAAGTGATAATCAAAGCTATGTTTCCTCCATTCAATGCTAGCGTAATAATTGATCCAGCCGGTGCATATACCACAGCAGCAGCAGCCGTAGCAAAAGTAGAAAACGCAATATCTTCGAATAACCTTGGAAGTATAAGCGATAAAACCTGTGCTGTTTTTGGTACAGGTTCTGTTGGAAGAATAATTGCTGTCATGCTAGCGAAATTTGGGTGCGACGTCACGATTGCAAGCTTGAACCCAAACCGAAAGAATGGCGATGAATATGCAGCGAAACTTGCAGACCAAATAAACACTCAATATGGAGTCCAAGTCCAAGGATTTTTCGCACCCACAGACGAGAAAAAGTTTGAGCTCTTCAAAAAAGCTGAAGTCATATTCTGCGCAGGAACCCGTGGAATTCAAATACTGAGCAAAGAGATGCTACAAAAAGTGAAACTCCTAAAAGTTCTGGCAGACATAAACGCAATTCCGCCCCTAGGAGTTGAGGGGATAAAGCCACACGATGACATGCGCGAACTTGAACAAGGAGTTTATGGAGTTGGCGCGCTTGCTATCGGGCGACTGAAACATGAGACAGAGATTGAGATGCTAAAGGAAGTACGAAGAGTCGGAAAAGGAACATACAGCTACACCTTCGCCTTAGAACTTGCCAGGAAACTACTGCAAAAAACGCTAAGCTCAAAGGCACTTGAAGTAACACTTAGTTACCCAAATAAAAAGTAGCGCAAAAACCTTTCTAGCCCCTAAATGGGGCTAAAGGCTTTTCATTTTGGATTAAAAGAACGATGGATTGTGAAGAGCGCAATCTCACGTCCATATTCTGCAATATTTTTTATGCTTTCACGTATGGAACATGTAGCGCATATTAAGACAGGGTTCTTCTTTTCATGTAAGAAAGCCCAAGTCGCAATTTCCTGATCCGCTTTCTGAACCAGTTTTCCGCGTTCAATAATTTCCTCTGCATCACGAGCAGAATTCGAAAAGAAAGCATGAACTGCTTGGTCATAGATTTCATGTGCATTCTTGCCAGCGTTTACCATTAGTTTTATTAATGGTTCAGAAACTTTTAGTTGTCTTTCACTTAGCATAATTATGTGCTTTGCAATATCGCTAGCGTTGTCGGCAATTTGCTCAATGCGGTAGACAAGAGTTTGACAGTCAAGGCAGTCACTGACCGCAATATCTAATTGATTTGCGAATGCAGGGTCAAGTGCTGCTCTCCTGAGCAACCGAAGCACGAAATAAGAGAAGTGGTCAACATCGTCTTCTAATTGTAGAGTGGTTTTTGCTAACATCGGATCCTGCTTCTCTAGGGAAGACAAAACATCTTGGACCATTGAATTTGAAAGAGTGTGCATTCGCTGTATCCCTGAAGTTACAGAGGCTTGTGTTTCGTCCATGAGAGTTACTATGTGCATGCTCTTTGCATCGCAATCCATAATTCTCATGTAGAGTATCCTTACGATGTTACGGATTGCTTTTTGCTGAAAAACGGGAAAGATATCCTTTGAAAAAAGTCTGATGCTTGAGTATCCATTTAAGTAGCATGCAATAAGATTTCTCATGATTGTTCTACCTCGCTCCTTTGGGTCTATATGCAGAGTTATTTCTTTGATACGCTTTTTACTTCCTGTTCCCGGAAAAATGGCTAACGAACGGTCACGTTGCATAGCTAACGAGACAACATCACCTTGTTTTAATTCATTCAGTTTCGTCCAATGTTTAGGCAGAGAAATTACTAAGGAGGACCTTCCAAGAGACATAATCTTACGTTGATCCATACTTCATCACATTCTGATAATTCATGAACTAACTCGGTATATATGGTATTACCACGCATATATATTCGTGAACTTGGAGCCTTTCCGAAAAATTTTATCACAGTTTTCTGGAGTCAATATTCATAGTCAATATTTTCGGTTCATAGGCTTTTTCTAGTCAACGCAAACAAATTGGAAAAAGATGAATAATGAGACTCTCAAACAAGATCTTGTTGATGTGGCTTGCAGTCATGTGGCTGGTCTTTTCTGCGTGGTTGTTTGCTGTGACACAATTTCCGCTAAACTTCGGTGTTGTAGGCTTGGAGTCTCTCGCGGGTGTAACCCTAATGTGGACAATGCTGCTGTACAGAGAAAACTAAAAAGAATGCTGATTTGCCGTCGGAGTAACTCTGAGATTTCATCCTGAAGCGTCAAGCTAATGCCTTTTCGTCATCCGGCATAGCAATAAATGTTCAAACAGAAATAAAAACATGTTATCTGCGGTATTGTTGCAAAGTACCTTTTTGTCGTGTTTGTAGCATGTGCGTTAATGCTGGCTACTCTTGTGGTTCAGTCTGATTTCGGTGTGCGTTTGCCGCAAATCTTTATCACCTAGAAAAAGCATTCTATTTTTCAGACTATAAATACATTCATCTACGACAATTTGGCTGGTGTTAGGTAGACGGTTTCAATGAATGCCTCTAATGGATCAAAAAAGATGCGGGATGCTTACGAAAAATTCGTGGCTCAGCTCCACTCCTTTGTTTGCTTCTTGAAAGCCTCATACAAAACACTGGTTTTGGTGGCGATTGTTGCCGTGGCATCGGTTGCTGTTACCACTTTGGTCTCTATTCTGCTGAGTCAGTCTGATGATGAAATCTACTTGCCGAGCCTTGGAACCATAAAGACGATTGAGGTTGAAACCTATTGGGACTCAGATGGCGAAAACAGAAGAGAAAACCTGACATGGAATGAAATTTGGATACAAAAACTGGGCAGCGACGAAGCTGAGACGGCTCAAGTTAACACTACTGTGTATGTCAAAAGCGTGAGTAACTTCAGAGTAACATTGAACATATTCCTAACAGATTGGAATCCCGCAGAAATTTCGGATTACTTAACAATCTCGTGGGACTACAATGGGACAATCCTCAACCCCGGCGAAATCATCCCCGTGAACATGACTTTGTCAGCCCCTTCTTCAGACGATTTCATTAATTATTTAGTCGATAACGAAATTAGCCGATTTGATGTATCCGTCCACATTGTCGCTTCTGACTAAAAGATTGTATGTTAGAATATGTAGCTGAAAGCTTGTTTTAGTGAAAGAAGTTGTGCGTTTACGAGAATCAGATTGCAGACCAAGAGATATTGGAAGATTTTTTGTCACTCGTTGTTTAGTCTTTGTTTATGTGCAACATTTTTCTTTGCTAATGTGCTGGCAATGAATGCGAGGCTCATGATTAATGTCAAGAGCATGGCTGAGGAAAATTCTGGAATCACTGTGGTGCCTGTGATTTTGATGCTGTTTGTGGTTTGGGGATAATCGAAATGGAGCCATGTGTGTGTTGAATTGCCTGATGAATCTACTTCGGTTACTGTTTGTCCATCGCATGTGATGCTGAAGGGACCTCCAAGCAGCTCGTTTGGTATTGTGACGTTACAGAATCCGTAACTGCTTGTTGTTCCTGCAACGTCAAATTGTAGCTCTTTGTTGTTTTTGTTGAGTTGGCAGTTTGAGATTGTGGAGTTGCTTTCGGTTATGACCTGAAATTCTGTTTCCTCGGCAACTATTAGGTGGTCAATTATCGATGGCTCGGTTATCTGGCATTCTCCCACAACAGCCCTTATCAGAAAATTGTGGCATATCTCGAATATGTGTTACTGAGTTCAGCGCGTAACCGCATTCTTCCCGATTTCTAAGTGACGGCATGCATCAGATACCTTTTTTGGTTTCAATCAACATTACCAATTGGTGATTCTCAAGGAGGTGAAAGCCGTCAAAAAAGTAATAAAAACAGAAGAGGAATGGAAGCAGCTTCTTTCTTCGGAGGAGTATCATGTGTTGAGAGAACAGGGAACCGAGCTTGCATTCTCCGGAAAATATCTGGAGAACAAGAAAAACGGCGCCTACGTGTGCGCTGGCTGTGGAAACCCGCTGTTTAGTTCAGAAACAAAGTTTGATTCTGGCACCGGATGGCCTAGTTTCTGGTCTCCAGTCTCAGAAGATAGTGTCGAAGAGAAGGCTGATAACCGCTTCGGAATGCGGAGAACTGAGGTGAGATGCAGAAGGTGTGGCGGACATCTTGGACATGTTTTCGGTGACAGCCCCACACCTACGGGTCAACGTTACTGCATAAACTCTGTTGCGCTCAGGTTTAAGGAAAAGAATGAATAGTTTCGGCGTCCAAAAGGAGCAGATGATTATTCTGCTTGGAAAACAGGAAAAAGCTAGTTTTCAACAATGCTCTGTTATTAGTCTCCTAATATGCTCAGAAGTTTGAACGATAAATAATTATTGTACTGCAAACAGGATAAGGGTATCATCTGCTTGCAGGTAACTGTATTCGTGTTCGGTAAGGTGCAACCACCATGACAATTGCTTTGAAAGAGCGTATAAAGAAAATTAGTCTAGACGTGAAGACTTTTCTTTCCAGAGTAGATTGGTGTTTCTTTTCACAGATAGCCCTTGTTTTCGCAGCGTTCATTGTGCCGCTGGTTATTCTTTACGGTTTAGACTCTGGCTCCTTCAATTACCTGTGGAAGGGCAGAGCGCCATACTTCCTCTTTCTTTGGCTGCTTTTCTTGGAGGCAGCGCTTGGATGGAAGAAACTCAAAGAAGAGCAGCCGAAATTCTGGACTAAAAGAACAGTGCTGGCTGCAGTAATCCTGATTCTGCCAACAGTGTATGCTGCGGGATTAAACTTCGGTTTACATTCTGGAATAGTGGAGCTGGGAAGAGCTGTTGGCGTGCCCATCATCAATGGCGATACATGGTATTTGACGCATTCATGGCCTTTCTCTTTCGAGTACGTTCTCTTTGCAGGTTTCTTTGTGGCTTCGATTTGGCTTCTGCACGGAGTTAGGGGACTGAAAACATTTTCTGTGTCAGCCTTTTTTGTCGGCGCCGTGGGCGTCTTCTACATGATTGACACATTCTACCCCAACGGAACATTCGCTGCTCTGCAGTCCCTTGTTCCCATAACCACCTACGGAGTGGCTGCAACCCTGAATCTCTTGGGGTACACAACAGAAATCCTGCCCGCAGGCCAAGAGGGATTATATCTTGAGGTCAGCGTGGGCGGCGGGTCACCCTATACAGCCATTATTGCTTGGTCCTGTGCAGGAAGCCACAGCCTCTTCCTATACTCCTTCATGATTATGCTTTTCCTCAGAGGCACCAGCATATCCCGAACTCGAAAAATAATCTACGTTGCAGTAGGCGCGGCTGGAACATTCTTCGTCAACATACTGCGGATAGTAACGATTTATGTGATAGGACTCAACAGTGGAGACTCGCCAGCTAAACTGTTCCACGAGTTCTACGGAGAATTCTTCTTTATTGCTTGGATGTTCATCTACCTTACCATCGTCTTTCTGTTCGAAACCCGGTTTATCGGCAAGATTAGAGGCACACAAAAGCGTGACCAAAAACCCTTGGATACAGCCCAACCAGAGTTGCCACAGCGACTAGAACGAGACAAAACTTCCTGAGCAAATCAGCGTTGTGCAGAATCGGTCGGTTTTACTGTTGACCTCTTTTCTGTCGCTCCGATTCGCTGCAGCGTGCCCCACTTCATCTCCCTTCTCGAAAATACATCGAAGAGGGCTCTGATTTTGAGGAAGTTCCGCACTTCCTTGTAGCCCATCACAAACAATGGCGAATAAACAGCAAGTTTCCAGTCTTCATCATCCATCATTATGGCTAAGAAACTGTATGTGGCTTGAATCAACATGAATACAGCCATCACACTCAGAACTTGGAAAGCCTGCCCCATTAACACTGCAAGGAATATGACAATGAGCGACACGACTGAGACGAAGGGAACAAATATCATAGATAGTATAATGTACTGGAAAGTTAAGTTCCGTAAGTAACCGAACCGTGGATTCCCGAAAACGTTTCTGTGCTTTATGATTGTCTGGAATGTTCCCCTATTCCATCTTGTTCTCTGTTTTATGAAGTCTCTCCAAGTGACTGGCGCCTCGGTGTACACGTTGGCGTCACTCAAGGCTTGCACAATTCTCTGTGTCTTCAAAAGTTTGACTGTGATGTCGAAATCTTCAGTTAGAGTGTCTCGATCGTAGAAACCGATCTCTTTCAGGGTTCGTTTCCTGAAGGAAGCCAAAGGACCCGGAACCACGGGCACAACGCCGAAGATGTCGAAGACTCTTCTGTATATGTTCTCGTTGACGATGTATTCAAGCGCCTGACACTTTGTCACCAGATTCGTCCTGTTCAGAACCTTAACGTTTCCCGCTACGGCACTAACCGATTGATTCTGAAAGCGGCTGACAATCTTTTTAATGGCGCTTCTAGCGATCATGCTGTCAGCGTCACAGGTGATGATGATTTCGCCCTGAGCAATCAGCATACCCGTATTCAATGCAGCGGATTTTCCGCCAGCCTTCTGTCTACGGATTACCTTCACGCCCTTTGTTCTGTAATTTGAGGCTAGCTGGTAAGTTTTGTCTGTTGACCCATCATCCACCACGATGACTTCCAGCTTTGGGTAGTCTATTTCCAAAATGGCTTCGAGGCATCGTTCTACCCCTTTTTCTTCGTTGTGGGCTGGGACTACTATGGTGACCACTGGCCAGCGATGAATCGGGCTTGGTCTCATGTTTAACTCCAGATACCGATGGTATACGCAAAGTGGGAGTGCGAGGTAATTTGAGAAGAATTCAACCGTTAATGCTATTGCCAGAAGCGCTGTCGCTATTGAAAGGTAGCCGAGGTATAATGTGAGCCATCCGACAATAACAGGAATTACAAGCATAGAAAGAACTGCAAGTATGGTGATGTGTCTTGAAGGCTTCCGGATTTCGCTTTTTTGAGCCTGTCTAGCAGCAAACAGAAAATATGAGGCAGCTATGGCTCCTAGGATTAGGCATATCCAAGCGATGTAGCCGGGTATGACCAAGGCTATTAAGATGAGTTCGAGCGCCAGCACAACAGCAGTTATTACTAATTTCTTGATGTCCATTCATGAACAACCAAAATTTTCAGGTTTTTTGGCTGGATTTTTTGTCTTTGCTTTTTTCTTTCAATTCGGTGGCTTTCACGCCGAGTTTCAGTAGCTGACTACCCCTCTTTGTTAGTTTGTAGTTGTGGAGCATGTCTACCCTCGTTTCTTCCAGCGAGAATCGTCCATCACATTTGGAACACACAAACTTGAGGTTGGGTTGACCGAAGAAGTGTTTATTTGAGCAGCTATACCAGTTTTCGATTTTCCTGTAGTCGACGCCTATTACCTTCAGCTTTTTTCCGCATTTGGGACAAACGAGACTGCCTTCACCTTTGTCGAATTTGGATCTGAAATCTATGTTTCCGCAGTCAAAATGTTCCAAGGCTTCCTCTTTGTTCATTTGGGTGCTTTCACATTCGGGGCATTCCAAGTAGAGGGTGGCATCGAGTGAACCGCAGTCTGGGCAGGCAATCACTGAACGTGAGGGTTCTTCTTCTACAATGTCTATGTCTGCAAGAGTTCGTAATGTTGAAGTCAGTTGTTCCGTGGGGATTTCGCTTCTTGGATTAGACATTAAAGTGTTGACTGAGTCGATGTGTATGATTGGGGTTTTGTCGAAGAGAGTTGCTATAGATTTTGCTGTTTCAAGGTTCACGGTGTCAGGTAAGGCTGCTTTCAGCAGTATGTCATTGATGCTGTCTACTAGACGTTTTGAGGCGAGGTCTTCTTTGACTATGTAATCTTTGACGCCAAGTTTCATAGCTTCAACTGCAATGTTTTCGCTTCCTTTGCTGGTAAGCAGAATGGTTGGGGTTTTGAGGCTTCTTTTCTTTAGCTCTTGGATTAATTCGATGCCTGTCATGTCCGGTAGCCTGTAATCCGAAATGAGCAGGTCAAAGTTTTCTTTTTCAATCTTGTTTAAGCCTTTTGTTGCTGTATCTGCAGTTATTAGATCGTAATTGATGGACATTTTTTCTTTGAGTGATCGCTTTAGGATCAGCTGGTCGTCAGGGTTGTCTTCAACATATAGTATTCGGATTTTTAATTCAACCAAATTTTTTACATCTCCATTTTTTACGGTATTTTTGAGAGGCTTAACCAGTAACGTTTTATTTCTATCACAGCCTCAATGAAGTCTTCAAAGCTGACGGGTTTCACGATGAAGCTGTTGCATCCTAGTTTGTAGGCTCGTTCTATGTCTTCAGGTCTACTTGAAGAAGTCAACACTATTATTGGGATGCTCTTCAGTTTTTCATCGCCTTTTATTGTTTCCAGCACTTCGAAGCCGTCAACTTTAGGCATGTTTAAATCTAGTATAACCAAGCCCGCTGTTGGCATGTCTTTGTATTTTCCGTCTTTTCGCAGGAATTGTATGGCTTCGTCGCCGTCATGAGTCAAGTAGATTTTGTTGTGAATCTGCGATTTTGCAAAAGCTCTTTTGGCTATCATTATGTCATCGGGGCTATCGTCCACCAGAAGAATTGGTTGTTCGGTTATCTTGTATTTCTGTGGCATTTTTATGTCTCCTTTGTCTGTTTCAACTTTTTGGGTATTGTAAAAATGAATGTGCTGCCTTTGCCGGATGTGCTTTCAACCCAGATTTTCCCTCCGAGTTGCTCAACAATCTTCTTGCAGATTGCTAATCCAGCTCCTGTTCCATCATACTTCTTTTCTGTAGGTGCTCTCTCAAAAAGATTGAAAATACGGTCAAGATACTTCTCTTCGATGCCTATTCCATTATCCCGAACCTTAAACAGATGATCATTTTCTCTTTCTTCATATATGACTTCTATTTTCGGGGTTTTAGATTCGTTGAACTTCAAGGCATTGCTGATTAGGTTCGTAAACAGTTGTCGCATCCACACTTTCTGAGCGGAGAGGACGGGAAGTTTATCGACAACAACTTTTGTTTTATGTTCCTTGATTGTGGCTTCAAGGTCGGATTGGATTTCCTTCAGGAGTTCGTTCAGGTCAACTTTTTCGAGTTCAGTGAATTTTCGTCCAACACGCGAAAGAACTAGTAAGTCTTCAATCATGGTGTTCAAATGGGAAGATGCGTTGATCATTCTGTGTAGGTAGTCTTTGCCTGTCTCGTCTAGTTTGTCTTCATAGTCTTCTAAGAGGAAGGTGCCGAAGGAACGTATTGTTCTGAGAGGTGCCTTCAAGTCATGAGAGACCACATACGTGTAACTCTCCAGCTCCCTATTCGACTGTCTCAATAGAGACAAGGCATTGTTTATTGCCTGCTGAGCCTTCTCCCTTTCTGTTACGTCAACCCCGATGGAAATGCTACCTGCTGGCTCTCCTTTTTCATCCCGTATGTTAGTGGCATACCATGAAATAGTCTTCACTGATCCATCTTTACATCTGATGGTCGAATAGAAGTCTTCTATCCGTTTTCCTTCTTCATTGATTTCTTTTCCGATAGAAAAAATCTTGGCACGGTAGTCAGGATCAGGATAGAGCAATTCCCACATCTTGTTATTTCCAATAATTTCTTTACGAGAGTAGCCAGAAACAAGCTCTGCCGCACGATTCCATAAGATTACATTTCCCTTTGGATCAATCAGATTAACCCACACAGTAGCGGTGTCAAGAATTTTGTTCTGAAACTCTAACAGACGCATTGCCGCCTCTTCTGAGCTACGCAAAGCCTCTTCTGCTTTCTTGCGTTCAGTGATGTCCCTGCTTATGGTCACAAATCCTACTGGTTCACCATTTGCGTCTTTCATGACGGCTGTGCTCATATCCACAGGGATTTTGCTGCCATCCTTGGCGGTAACAGTATACTCTTGATTTTGGACATACCCCTTTTCCAGCACCTCTTTCATATCGGCTAACACTTCTTCTCGTTCTTCGGGAACGATTAGATCAAAGGATGATATTCCAATCAATTCTTTTTTGTCGTCAGTGCCGTACATTTTCAGGGTAGCGTCATTTACATCTACGACCGCTCCATCAAGATCAGTGATTACTATGCTATCGTTAGACATTCTTACAGCGCTAGATAGGCGAATCAATTCTTTTTCTGCACGCTTGCGTTCTGTGATGTCTATTGATAGTACAAAGATGCCCTCAGGCATGGGTTCAATGCTGAGTTTAAACCAATTTTTTTCACCGTTGGGATACATATGTTCATATTCCATGTGTGCGGGCACGCGTTCTTTCATGCATCTGCGTAAGACCGAAAACAATTCGGTCTTTTCAATTCCCGGCTGCGTTTCCATGAGTGTTTTGCCAAGCAAATCTTTCTTCGCCGAACGAGAATGCCTTGCACCTGCATCGTTAACGTAGAGATAACGCCAGTTGTAATCGACAATTTGGCAACCTTCCAGCATACTATCAAGTGTACTCCGGAAACGTTCCTCCGACTCCTTGAGCGAATCTTCAGCCTTCTTCTGTTCAGTAACGTCTCTGACAAATGCCGTCAAATATTGTTGGTTTCCGATATTCAAGAACTTAGAACGGACATCACAATAGATTCGTGTCTTATCCTTTCTTATGACGGGTATATATCTAGTAAGGTCTCTTTTTCCTCCCACATGGTTCTGGAACTGCTGTATCATCGAAGATATCTCATTTTTAGGAATAAAGTCAATAATAGTTGCGTTGAGCAACTCGTCAAGGGGATAACCCGTTATTTCTGTCATTTTGGGGTTAGCGAAAATAACTTTCATTGTTTTGGGATCTAAAGCAGCGATGCCGTCAGTGGCGCCTTCAAAGATAGTTCTATACTTTTCCTCACTGTCCTTTAGAATATTTTCCATTTTTTTGCGTTCAGTGATGTCTACAATTATTCCTCTTAATCCCACAGGCATATTTCCACGAATAATAGGAGTGGAGTGTATCATAATCGGAAAGGTGCCGCCATCTTTTCTCAATCCAGTATATTCAGTAAAACCTACGTCAGCTCCACTCATCACTCTATCAATTTCGTCCCTAGCTCTGTCTCGATCCTCTGGAATCAACATCTGAAAAGCGTTCAAGCCTTTGTCTATGTCTTCTTGTGTGTAACCAAACCGATCAAACGCTATCTGGTTCACAAATGTAATCCTTCCAGTCGCATTCGTTTCGAAAACAATTTCAGGAAGTAAATCATTCAACTCTCTGAATCGTTTCTCGCTCTCTTTTAGCGCCTCTTCCGCCTTCTTGCGCTCTGTTATGTCTCTTGTTATGCCAATAATCTCGATTTTCCCGTCTCGTTCAACTGGAATAATTGAGGCTTCAACAGGAACTGGGCTCCCATCTTTTTTTATCAACTCTACCTCGTTTGGTCCACTTATTTCTCCAAGTTTGCCTGGTTTGAACGACTTCATAAGTTTAGGTACCGATTCTGGAGAAACAAGAATATCCAACATGTTTTTTCCAATCAATTCTTCCTTCTTGTAGCCCATCAGCTTTTCTGCCCTTTTGTTTCCATCAAGGAAAATGCCGCTAATATCTTGTACCCAAATGGCTTCGGGTGCATTCTCGATGAAATAGTTAAACCGCTTCTCAGATGCCCGAAGTTTTTCCTCTGTCTTCTTCTGTTCAGTAATGTTGTGGAATATGCCTAAGGTTGCTGGTTCGCCCTTGTATATTAGATTCGCAGTGGTCGCCGTGTAAAGTAGCTTTTTTCCTTCTTTTGTGACTGCTTCAATAGTGTATGGCGCGACATATTTTCCATTCTTCCTCTTCATCAAATTTTTCA
>Ga0272441_10004270_pt1 | contig 26163 bp, 21 predicted proteins | sample SSMProp6N_FD_193582 | JGI IMG/M metagenome (GOLD analysis project Ga0272441, IMG submission 193582) | Marine sediment archaeal communities from Little Sippewissett salt marsh, Falmouth, MA, United States - SSM-Prop-6N | ecosystem: Environmental > Aquatic > Marine > Wetlands > Sediment ...
GATAAGATACCCTCCATTATTATTGACCCTAAAGGAGATATGGGAAACCTGCTCCTTGCATTTCCCGATTTAAGACCGGAAGACTTTAAAAAATGGATAGATCCTGCAGAAGCAGAAAACAAAGGCATAGATCCCGATATCTATGCTGAAAATATCTCTAAAAGTTGGGAAAATGGATTAAAAAGTGATTCTCAGAGAAAAGACCGAATTGCTCTTTATAAAAATAGTGTTGATTTTTCTATTTATACTCCAGGAAGCTCAGCAGGTATCCCCTTGTCTGTTTTAAATAGTTTTGATGTTCCTTCACAGGATGTCCTGGATGACCCTGATACTTTTTCATCTATAATAAATTCTACTGTGATGGGACTACTTTCACTCGTTAATATCAACGCAGATGTGCTAACCAGCAAAGAATATATTCTACTGGCAGCAATTTTTTCACATTTTTGGAAAAGTAAAATAAGTTTGTCATTAGAAGAACTGATAGGTCATATTACAAACCCTCCATTTGAAAAAATCGGGGTTTTAAGCATAAACAATTTTTACCAACAGAAAGAAAGATTTGAGCTTGCCATGCTTCTAAATAACATCCTTTCCAGTCCCGGATTTTCTATGTGGCTAGAGGGAGAAAGATTGGATATCCAAAATTTGTTATATACCAAAGAGGGCAATCCAAAAGTGAGCATTCTTTCTATTGCTCATCTGGATAATAATCAGAGAATGTTTTTTGTTACCTTATTTTTAAACAAATACATCAGCTGGATGAGACAACAAAGAGGAATGACCGCATTGAGAAGCCTGCTATACATGGATGAGATTTTTGGTTTTTTCCCCGCAACTTCGAGTCCTCCTTCTAAAAAACCAATGTTGCTTTTATTGAAACAGGCAAGGGCATTTGGCGTAGGTATAGTTTTAGCAACTCAGAACCCTATTGATATTGATTATAAAGGGCTTTCCAATATTGGAAGTTGGTTTTTAGGAAGACTTCAGACCAGACAGGACAGAGACAGGGTAATAGATGGCTTGATTAAAAACACTGAAAATTCTCTGGACAAAAGTGCAGTTGAATCATTGCTTGCAAATATGAAAAAAAGGACTTTTTTGTTAAAAAGCGCACATCTTGACCATGTAACTATTTTAGAGACTAGATGGGTTTTATCTTATTTAAGAGGCCCTCTTTCCAGTATTGAGATAAGTGAATTAATGAAAGATAAGAAGAAAATCTTAAGTGGTAGCGACCAAAAAGAAGAACAGATTCCTTTTGCACAGGAAACAAAATATTCAGAAACAACTAATATCATACCCCTTGTTTCAGACAAAGTAAAACAATATTTTTTAAATAACCCGCCATTCGCTGACGAAGTAGCTTATGAACCAAAGATAGTATTGAATGGAAAAGTGAGATTCTATAATCAATCTAAAAGGGTTGATCAAAAAGAAGAAATTTCTCTTAAGTTGCCTGTTTATAAAGATATGACAGAAATTGATTTAAGAAATACATTGCCAAATGATGATAATATCAGCAGTTATGATTTTAAGCCTGTTGAAAAAGCAAAGTTTTCTCTATTGCCACCCTTTTTGGAAAGACTCAAAGATACCAAAGCAATTGAAAGTAAATTTAAAAACTATTTATATGATACCAAGAGAGTTGAGCTATATACCTGCAAGAAATTTAAGCTTTTATCCAGACCGGAGGAAAATTTGTCTGAATTTACAACCCAGCTATCAGAGGTGTTAAGAGAAGAAAAAAATAAAGAAGTTGAAAAGTTAAAAGAAAAATACACCAAAAAAGAGGAAAAATTGGAGAGAGATAACATAAAATTATTAGAAAAATTAGAGAAGGAAGAAGCTCAAGTCAAGACAGTGACTACCCAGAGCGCCTTATCTTTGGGTTCGAGTGTGCTTGGAGTATTGCTTGGAAGAACAAAAATCGGAACATTGGGTACCAGTGTTACTGGTTTAAATAAAGCCAGTAGAGTTCTAAAAGAAAAAAAGGATGTTGAACTGGTTAAGAAGAAGATTGAAAAACTTAGAGAAGATTTTAGCGGTTTAGAAGAAGAATTAAAAGAAAATATTGAAGAAATTTCAGAAAAATTTGATATTGAAAATTATGAAATTGAAACAATAAGCATAAAACCTAAAAAAAGCGATATCTTTGCTATAAAAGTTGCCCTTTTATGGGAATCCAGATAGTTTAATTACAATAGCCTATATAAATATGAGGGAATTATTTTTTATTTTAGAGAAATACATGGAGTCAGGTCTTCACATTTGCTATTCAAACTGCAATACCCTAAAATAATACTATGGCCAGACCTTTAAGAATTAATTACGAAAACGCTGTCTATCACATCATCACCAGGGGTAACAGAAAAGAGAAGATCTTTTATTCTGATGAGGATAAGAGACTCTTCCAAAAGAAGATAAATAAAACATTCCAAAAATATTCACTTATCTGTAATGCCTACTGTCTGATGGATAATCATTATTATCTCTTTTTAAAAACACCCAAGGCAAATTTAAATAAACCCATGCATGATCTTAATGCCAGTTATGCCAATTATTTTTCTGCCAAGTACCGGCTTTCTGGACCCTTATTCCAGGGCCATTATAAATCTATCTTAGTTGATCAGGACTAATATTCCTTTGTCTTATCCGCCTATATTCACCTGAACCATTACTGGGCACAAGTCAAAGACTGGTAAAGTTATCCAGTCAGCAGTCTTTTAGACTACTTAAGCAAAATTGATCCACTGATAGAGAATCTGGATAGCCAATTCATTCTGCAGCAGTTTCATCCTCAACTAACCCATGCCCGTAGATTGTACCTGCAATACCTGAATGATAATCTTGACCTGAAATATCCCAAAGAAGAAATAAGATATTCCATAGCCTTAGGTTCTGAAGCCTTCCTCAAGAAAATAGAGCAACACATCTCTTCTTATGGAAGAAATAGAGAAATCCAGGTAACGCATTTAGTCTCCCAGTCTTCTCCCCAAAATATAGTTGACCACATAAGTCAAACTTTTCAGATATCTCAAGAAGAAGTTTTTCTTAAGAAAAGAGGTAACATATATAGACTATTAGCCCTTTATCTGATCAAAAATAATACTGCATTATCCCTAAAAGAAATAGGAAAGATATTTTCCATGGATTACACAGCCGTATCTCAGTCAGCCAGACGCTTTGAAGAGAGAATATCGAAAGATAAGAAGTTAAAAAAGCAAGTGGAAGCTATTTTAAGAAACCTAAAGACAGAAATGTCAAATGTGAAGACCTGACTCCTATTAATGCTCTTTCCTACAGAAATTCTAATTATAGATATAAATAATTTTAAAATACAAGATTGACAATTAATCAGTTATATGATATCTTATAACTAACATATATGATATCATATATGTTAGTTATAAGATTTTTATCTAAATAGGATTTATAAAAATGTCAGAAAATAGGTTATCGGAAGATATTCCCCAAAAAATAATTAAATTTATCGATAAGAAATTGGAAAAAGAGTTAATAGATCCCAAAACATATTACTTCAAAGAAGGAGAATTTGCTTCTGCACTGAAAGTTAGCCGTTCAACGATTAGAGAAGCAGTAAGGTCTCTGGAAGTAAGAGGTTATGTAGAAAGAGTACATGGCAAAGGCGTCAGAGCTATTAATAATAGTATTCAAGTTGCCTCAAATTCACTTAATGATATGATAATGCGAAATAGTAGAAGTTTTGATGACATGATTGAAGTTAGAAGAATCATTGAGGTAAAGGCTGCGGGGATTGCTGCAGGGCGGAGAAGTGAAAAGCATCTTACTAGAATGAAAAAATGTATTGAAATAATGAAGGACAAAACTGTTTCTTACCAGGATTATCTTGATGCAGACTTTTCTTTTCATAATGCTATCTGTTCTGCTACCAAGAATAATATTTTGATTGCCTTGGTAGGTGCATATGAATTTGTTTTAAAAGAAGCTATTCTATTATCTACTGATCCTGAATATAGACCAGAATTAACAGAAAATTATCACCAAAAGGTTTATCAGTTTATTTTAAAGAAAGATTCAGCTGGAGCAGAAGCAGCAATGAAATATCACTTAGATGCTACAAAAGAGAATATGAAAATACTTCATAAATCTAGGGTGGCTAATTGGTAATTAATTAATAATTTCAACATTCTATTTATGCTGATCAAAATGAGATCAAAATTTATTAATGTGAAAAACATTGATAAAAAATAATATTTTATGGAGGATATTGTAATGAAAAGAGTTGTTGTATGTTTACTTGTCTTATCTTTGCTAGCAATTATTACTACTAGTGCTATGGCAGATATAGCTAGTGAAGGTAAAAAAGTTGAAGATTTAGTCATTGGGATCTCGATGGCAACCATGCAAGAAGAGAGATGGGAAAAGGACCAGGAAATCATAGTAGAGGAGCTGAAATCATTAGGCGTGAAAGAAAAAAATATATTAGTTCAATCTGCCGAAGGTGATGAAATGAAACAGCTCAGTCAATGTGAAAATCTTATCACGCAAGGTATAGATGCATTGATCGTCATTCCTCAAAACGCAGATGTTCTTTCTCCTATGGTCAGATCGGCCCACGAGACGGGTACCTATGTGTTAACCGTATGGCGGAACATAAATAATGCCGACGTTGACCTGAATATGTGTCCCGACACATTTAGGATTGGCGTGATTCAAGCCGAGGCTTTACTCGAAGAATGTGATGAAGGTAATTGGGTATTAATTGGTGGCGCTCCCACAGATCCAAGCTCAACCCGTATTAGAGAAGGAAAACTTTCAGTGCTCCAACCCTATATAGACAGCGGTGATATTAAAATAGTACTTGCTCAATATGCTGATTATTGGAAACCCTCAGAAGCACTTCGTTATACTGAACAGGCATTAACAGCAAATAATAATGATATTCAGGTTGTGAGTACTACCAATGACGGTTGTGCCGGTGCTGCAATTGAAGCCCTTGAAGAACAAGGCTTAGCCGGGAAAGTTCCTGTTTCTGGAATGGATTGTAATCTTTCTGCGTGTCGTAGAATGATAGAAGGTACTCAAACTATGTCGATTTATATGAGCCAATTACCTGCTGATCAAGGCATTGCCAGAGCAGCGGTTGCGATGTCTTTAGGTAACGATGTTGAAGAAGCCTTAGGTCGCGAAATCGTTATTAATAAAAGCGGCGAATTTGAATTACCCACGGTTATTCTGGGTGATGAAGAATCATTATGTTCAATTAATGAGAGCAACATGGAAAGAATTGTAATGGAGGGTTGGCAAAAAGTTGAAGAAATATATGCCAATGTTCCTAGAGAAGAATGGCCAGAATGGACTGAAAAATATGTAGATTAATTAATCTTTATGGATTAAGAAAGACATATTTGCAATCAGGGAGGTAAGGTAATTACCTCCCTGAAGTGTTTTGGATGAAAGTTGATATTAATAAATGAAGTTATACTTATGAGAATAAAAAAACAGTTGTGCTATTCAATTGATACACGGCGAGATTGTTTTTTGCTGACAGTGAAACAAATATGATATTCATTTCTAAATTTACGTTAACAAATGAGGATGATTTTTAAAATATAAAAATAATTAGGCTTTAAGAAAAATACTGTTATTAATAGTAAATTAAATACAATTTATGCTTTAGTAATTAGAGATTATGTTTGTCATCCGAGTTCCTTTCTTATTATGCAAGGATGAAGATAGTTAGGAGGAAAAATAGTTTGGCAGAGATGATTCTTGAAATGCGAGAAATAACTAAGCAATTTCCGGGCGTGAAAGCCCTGGATAATGTGACATTACAAGTAGAAAAAGGTGAGATACATGCATTAGTGGGTGAAAATGGTGCAGGAAAATCTACTTTGGTTAAAGTTTTAAGTGGTTTCTATCCTCATAAATCCTATAATGGACAGGTCTTCATTAAAGGTAAAGAAATGAAATTTATTAACACTCGGAATTCTGAAGAAGCAGGAATCGCAATCATTTATCAAGAACTGGAATTAATTGAAGAATTAAGTATTGCTGAAAACATATTTTTGGGTAATTTACACAATAATCATGGCATTGTTAAATGGGATGAAGTGTATTATAAAGCCGGTGAATTATTAAAAGAGTTCGAGCTTGAAGTTGATTTGAGTAAAAAAATTAAAGATATTGGAATTGGTCAGCAGCAACTAGTAGAAATCGTTAAAGCACTCTCTTTAAATGCAGATATATTAATACTCGATGAACCTACAGCAGCATTAACTGAATCAGAGATTTCCTTACTAATGAAAATATTGAGCCAATTGAAAAATAGAGGTGTTACCTGCATTTTAATTTCACATAAATTAAATGAAGTTTTCGAGATAGCTGATAGGGTAACAGTTCTTCGTGATGGTGCTTCGATAGGTACCCAGATTGTAAAAGATGTGAACGAAGGTCAAATTATCAAGATGATGGTAGGGAGAGAGTTAACAAACCGTTATCCAAAAAAGGAATGTAAAATTGGCAAAATTGTATTTGAGGTCAAAATTTTACGAAGTACATTTTAGGTGACAGGTCAAAAAAATTAGTGAGTAATATCAATTTTAGTATACGTATGGGTGAAATTGTTGGGATTTCAGGATTAATGGGTTCTGGAAGAACTGAGTTATTAATGAGTTTGTTTGGTTTTTTGAAAGGTGATATAGAGGGAACGATTTGGTTAGAAGGAAAAGAAATCAAAATATCCAATCCGAAGGATGCCATAAATTATGGATTGGGAATTGTATCAGAAGATAGAAAAAAATATGGACTTATCCATATTGATAACGTGGTTAAAAATACAACTTTAGCCAGTCTTGAAAAAGTTAGCAATTATGGTCTTATCAATGGCGATCAAGAAATTCATGAAACAAATCAGTATGTTAGAAATCTTGGGATAAAAACACCAACGGTTGAAAGCATAATTGATACTTTAAGTGGTGGTAATCAGCAAAAAGTTTTACTTGCAAGATGTTTGATGACAAAACCCAAGGTATTATTCTTGGATGAACCAACACGGGGGATTGATGTTGGTGCAAAATATGAAATATATACCCTGATGAATCAACTGGCAGCACGTGGGGCAGCTATTATTATGGTATCTTCTGAAATGCCAGAGATCATAGGTATGAGTGACCGAATTTTAGTTATGCACGAAGGAAAAATTGCAGGTAAATTTAGCAAAGACGAAGTAACACAGGAAAAAATTATGATTAAAGCAGCTGGAGGGAGTAAAAATGAAGCTTAACTTGAGAAACAATATAAGTGCTTATGTTATGCTTTTTTCGCTCTTTTTAATAGGCATAATATTTAGTATCTTGACAGAGGGAACTTTCTATAGTGCCCGCAATATTTCTATGCTAGCAAGGCAAACAACGATTGTCGGTATTCTTGCTATTGGAATGTTGTTTGTTATTGTTGCAGGACAAATAGATCTTTCGGTGGGTTCAATCGTTGGATTATGTGGCACCATTGCTGCAGCTCTACAAGTTTGGAACAACTGGGGTACAATACCTACTATCATCGTTACTATCTTTTTCGGAATGCTTTGTGGTATATGGAATGGTTATTGGGTATCATATCGTAAAGTTCCTTCTTTTATTGTCACGCTTGCAGGTTTATTAATCTTTAAGGGGGTAAATCTTGGTATTTCAAAAGGAAAATCTATTGCGCCCCTCAAACGGAATTTTAGTGCACTTGGGCAGTCATATACACCTGCAACAATAGGTTGGATATTAAGTGCATTTGCTGTCTTTGCGGTCATTCTATTATTCATCAATAGAAGAAATTCTAAAATTAAATATAATTTTGAAGTTAAACCTTTATATATTGATATTTTGAAGATTGTTTTAATCAGTGGTGTCATTTTGCTTGCGGTCGGAGTTTTGAATAATTATCAAGGTATTCCTATTCCTGTTCTAATCATGTTATTCATTGCAATTATTTTTGCCTTTATCGCAAAAAACACGGTTTTTGGTAGAAGTGTTTACTCGATAGGTGGAAACGAGGAGGCTTCTGCTCTAGCTGGAATTAATACTAAGAGAATAACGCTACTTGTATTTATAATAAGCTCTGGTCTTGCTGCTATTTCAGGGATATTATTATCAGCCAGGCTAGATGCTGCTACACCGGCAGCGGGAACTTCTATGGAACTTGATGCCATTGCCGCTTGTGTTATTGGTGGTGCAAGTTTTACCGGTGGAATTGGAAGAATTCCGGGAGTTATTATCGGGGCTTTGGTAATGGCAAGTCTTGATAATGGAATGAGCTTAATCAATTTAGAAAATTATTGGCAGCTTATTGTAAAAGGTATCATTCTTATATTGGCAGTGTGGGTTGATACCATGTCAAAAAATGAATCTACTGTTTAATAAGTTATCCCTTACTATGGTGATTTTAACATGGAAAGAAATGGAGAATAAAAAATGAAGATAAAAAGGGTAGAAGCTTTTGTTGTAAGCCAAACATTTAATAATGGAGACAAATTTGCTTTTTCACAGGCTTGGTATGATAAACGTACAATCATGATTCTAAAAATAACAACAGATAATGATATTGAAGGGTGGGGAGAGGCATTTGGGCCAGCTTTTATCAACAAGACCATTATTGATGATTATATGGCTGATATGGTTATAGGTAAAGATCCTTTTGATTCAGAAGTGATTTGGGAAAAATTATACAACAAGTTTAGAGATCATTGTCAGAAAGGAAATGCAATTGAAGCGATAAGTGCAATTGATATCGCGCTTTGGGATATAAAAGGAAAGGCATTAAATTTACCTGTTTACAAACTTTTAGGTGGAACTCCGAGAGCAAGTATTAAACCCTATGCAACTGGTTTATACCGGAAGAAAATTCCAACTGATGTTAAGGATTTAGTTCAAGAGGCACAGGAATATGTTCAACAAGGTTTTAAAGCAATAAAAATAAAGATAGGATTTGGAATTGAAGATGATATTAATACTGTATATCAGATTCGAAAAGCCCTTGGGGACGATATTCAGTTAATGGTAGATGCTAATCATGCCTATAACGCTTCAGATGCAATTCGTCTAAGCAGAAAGATTGAAGAATACAATATAGGATGGTTTGAAGAACCAGTTCCTCCAGAAGATATTGAAGGTTATATTGAAGTTAAGGGTAAGACGAATATACCGATTTCAGGTGGAGAAGCAGAATTTTGTCGTTATGGATTTAATTATTTGCTTAAAAATCGTGCAGTTGATATTGTGCAGCCTGACTGTTGTGTGACGGGTGGTATTTCCGAATTTAAAAAAATTGCAACTTTGGCCTCAATTTACAATATTCAATGCTATCCTCATATCTGGGGCAGTGCTATAGCTTTGGCAACCGGAATTAACTGTGCTTTCTTTCTACAGGATTTTCCTTTTAAATTGGTATCAAAAGATATGATGCTTGAATTTGATCGTACCAAAAACATTTTTAGAGAAAAACTTTCAAAAAATCCTATAATGATTCAAGACGGATATATTTTACCCCCTACTAAGCCTGGTTTAGGTATTGAAATCGATGAAAATTTAATAAGACAATACAGAGTTCGTTAATCGCATTGATGATATTTTTTAAGATTTGATATTGATTAGGAGGTAATTAATGGAATTTAAAGCTACCGTTCTATGTGAAAACTATGTTATTAATCAAGAGGGACCTATTGCAGAACACGGTTGGGCAGTCTATTTGGAAACCAAAGAAGGAAATTATCTTTTTGATACTGGTCAAGGAAAGGCAATCATAAATAATGCCTTGTATTTTCATAAAGATTTATCGTCAATTAAGGGCATTATTCTTAGTCACAATCATTATGATCATTCAGGTGGTTTACTGAAAATATTGGATTTAACTGGAACCATAGATGTTTTTTCTCATCCAGATCTGTTTAAACATAGTTATGACATTAAAGAAAATGGTACAGAAACCTATAATGGCATCCCCTTTTGTCGGGAAGTGTTAGAGAATCGTGGAGCTAACTTTATTTTTAACAGAGGTGCTGTAAAGATTACACCTAAAATCATTTTAAGTGGAGAAATTTCCCGTAAAACTGACTTTGAAAAAGGTGATGAAAATTTGTTTATCAAAACTAAATCAGGAATAATGCAAGATCCATTCCTTGATGATCAAACGCTCTTTATTGATACCAAAGAAGGTTTGATTATTATTTTAGGATGTGCCCATGCTGGCATTATTAATATTATCAATTATGCTATTGAGAAAATGGGCCAATCACATATTTCAGCCATAATTGGAGGCACTCATCTTGGAAGGGCTGATAAAGACACAATAAAGAAAACAATTCAAGCTTTAAAGAATTATCATATTGATAAGATTGGTGTTTCACATTGTACGGGGTTAGAAGCTTCCCTGGAATTATATCAAGAATTTAGAGATCATTTTTTCTTTTGCAATGTAGGGCAGATAATTGAAAGATAAAAATGAAATGAAAAACTTGGCGAAACTTAAATCATCATAGATTTTCTAAGTCTGTAGAGGGAACCTTCTACATAAATAGACAATAATTTATTTAATTTTTTTGGGAAGATATCAATATTATGTGAAAAGATCATTTCAATTTCATAACTAATGTATAAACTTATTTTTTTATGTTTAAAATCTATTAAGAGTTAAGGAGGAATATTGTGAAAGGGATAAATTTTTTAGGGAATCGAAGGTTAGAAATTACGGATTTGCCTGATCCGGAAGTAAAAGAAGGCGATGTTTTAGTTCGAGTAAAAGCGAGTGCTATTTGTGGGAGTGAGATGGAGACATATATACCACCTGAAGGTTTAAGTTGGTTTGGTAATCCCGGACATGAAGTTATGGGTGTGATTGAGGATCCAAATGGTTCAAAACGTTTTAAAAAAGGTGATAGGGTCGGACTTGGTACTCCTCAGGGTTGTGGTGAGTGTTATTGGTGCCGGCAGTCAAAGCCAATTTTTTGTAAAAAAGCTTATGTTCCAATGAATGGACATAGTGAATTCATTGTAGGTAAAGAAATATGGATGCAATCAGTCCCTGATGACATTGAAGATACCGTAGCCGTACTTGTGGCAGCAGATGGTTTAGGGGTTCCATATGGATCAACAATGCGAGCAGGGGTAAAGGCTGGAGATAAGACCTGCATATTTGGAACTGGTCCTGTTGGACAAAGTATGACTTTAATACAATCATTTTTGGGAGCAAGGGTTATTGCTATTGATGTTAATCCAAAGGCATTGGAATTTGCCACTGCTATGGGTGCTTGGAAGACAATTAATCCAAATGAGAGTGATGATATTCGGTCTGAAATATTGGAATTAACCGATGGTTTGGGGCCGAATGTATCATTTGATGCTTGTGGAAATCAGGAGATGTTCAATGTTGCATTAGATACAACAATACCAGATGGGACAGTTATGACTGTTGGTCATGGAAATCATGGTATTGATTCTGTAAGAGAAAGATTAAGCTTTCATGTCGATCATGAAAAAAGCGAATTCTGGGGAAGAAACCTGAGAGTCATGGGTAACTGGGGAACTTATTTTAGTGATTTTACAGACCAAATAAATATGATAAGAAATGGCCTTCAAGTGAGACGAATGATTGCGTCAACCTATCCTTTTGAAAAAGCTGCTGAAGCGTATGAAAATTATTTTACAAAGGGCATAAGAGGAAAAACAATTTTGATTCACTAATAATTGGAATTAAGAAAATGTTAGTTGAAAATAAATAGCAATACGATATTCTTTAATGAATGGGAATTGTTTTATATCGCTAAATAGTTGAGAAAAAAATTTTAATTGAGATGAAACTATATTTCGAAAGGTTTAAGGAGGAAAAGTGATGGCAAAAAGTGCTTTTAATTATATGCCCATGGGAGAACAGGGATTACGGGATATCTACAAATGGATAGATAATTTTGTGTCTGAAAATAGCAATATTGCCGAAAAAATAATTCTCGGTAAATCAGAAGATGAAAAGTGGGATGTACCTGCGATTATTGTTACAAACAAGGCTGTTCCCCAGGAACAGAAACAAATAGCAATTGTCACATTAGCTAGGCATGGGCAAGAAAAAGGGACAAGAGTTGTTGGCCCTGAAATATTGAATTATTTAGCAAGCTCTGATGCAGAAGAGATTAGAGAAAAACAAACGGTTGTCGTTGTGCCAATTGTCAACCCAGTTGGTGTTGTTTTAGATGAATTTCATTCTTCATTATTTGGTATCACGGATCATGAGAAAAAAATTTTTGGCAAATTATGTTCCCTTTTTACACCAGATATGATGATTGATTACCACAGTCTTGGAAAGGTAGAAGGTGAAAAATTTGACTTAGGAGATATGGAAGTAATTGTTCCTGCTAATTGTACTAAATGGGGTATGGATGAGCAAATATATCAACATGTTTCCGATAAATTAAAAGAAGCTGCGGCTAAAGAAGGTTGGCCATATGAAGTTCATACTTTAGAAGAATTAAATTTATATTATTTTGGAGATCCCAAAACAGGCAAATTACCTCATAAATATATGGAAGAAAAAGTATTTTTGCTACATATACAAAATACCTATGAACATTATGACACTTTTTCAAATGGAATCAATTATACCAATTATACAAATGGTCCTGCTTATATGAAATGGCACTCATTAGTTTTTGGTGTTGAAACAAATCATTGGAGCATCGGCGTTAAAGATGGTTTAGCAGAGAGTGGTATGATAATTACAAAGGAACTACTCAAATTGGGCAATAGTCGTTTTTCATGGGAAAAATACGAAGGTTACCCAACAAATATTATTGTTGGAGATTTTCGTATTTCTGTGAGATCTACCGGTAAAATGCCTGCTGAACGTAGAGTCTCACGTGAAAAAATATGGAAAGAGAGAAATAATTTTAACATATTAAAACGAGAGATGCTCAAAGATCCAAAAGTAACCTTAGCTCAAATTGGGTATATTGGGGAGGATCTTCCCTTAGAATTTGAGTTTTGTTTACGATTACGTCAGAATAAAATCAAAGAAGTGCTCGTAAATGATCAGAATGTTGATTTTGAAACATTTACAGATAATTGTTCAACATTTCTTGTTATTCCCATGAACATTAAAAAACCTGGTGTTTCTAAAATCGAAGTTGTCCACAATGCTTTTAAAGAGAATTAGACTTAGCCAAAAGGAGCCGTCCCTATATGGAAGACAAGGGGGTCAAATCTTTATTATTGACAGAAAGTTATAAATAGGGGATATATTTCTTCGTTTGAAGCTAATTTTTAGAGAAAAAGAAGAAGGCTCTATAATTGAAAAATAACACCCCGGATAACTTGATAATAACATAATCTCATCAATCAGTATAGTCAAAAAACTTTCTTTATGCCAGAATAAGTACATATGTCCAGAGGAACATTTGGAAGAAAAACACAGGGATGGTTCTTTGTTTGACAATACCCAACGAACCCTTTAACTAACAGTGGAGGTATTGCGATGCCAAGGGTAGCCAGAATAAAAAGTAAAAGTCAAATCTATCACATCATGATACGCGGTATTAAGCAGCAGCATATCTTTTCTGCTGATAAAGATCATGAGAAATTTATAGTCCTTCTGGCAAACTACTAACAAAATAATGACTATGAAATCTATGCCTACTGTGCTAGATATTGCCACCCTGCAAAATACATCAACCAAAACACAGGGTAAGATTTTGAGCTATCTAAAAGAACTGAAAGGATGTTCATTAAGACAAATATCCAGATTAACAGGGTTGACGGTCTATAAGATCTTTAAAGCGTAAAACGGAGAACCGTCCCTCTGTTTTACCAACAGCAGGTTTATAATAACAAAGGCAATAAAATTAAATATTTGGAAAAATGCAATTTATAGTTCTTCTCATTTTATGTATGTTTTACAATTTTATACTTTCTTTTTCAATCTATAATTTAGATATCCACTTAATATAATAAGAATACCACCAATAATGCTTAAATAATCCGGGAATTCCTGGAAAAATATCAAACCAAAGATACTTGCAAAAACAATTTGAGAATAAGTATACAGAGATAATACATTTGCTTCAGCTAATTGAAACGCTTTTATTAAAGTTGTCCAGGCAATGATAGCAATAAGACCGATTGAAATTAATAATAAAAATTCTACTAAATCAGGTGGCTGATAATTATTTTGTAAGAATAAAATTATGAAACTTCCTATACCTGAAATATATGAAATTGTATTAGTAATAACTAAATAGTGGTCAGATAGTCTTAAATATCTCATATTGATATGAGAAAAAGAAATGAAAACAGCAGCAATAAGTGCAACAAGATAGGGAAATAGTTCATTTTGAAAACCTGGTTTAATAACCAGCAATCCACCAAAAAAAGCTAAAAGGAGGATTGGAATTCTTCTAAAATAGAGTTTTTCTTTTAAAAAAATTCCAGAAAGAAAGAATACTATAAAAGGACTTAATCGGTGGATAATTGTTGCGTCAGCTAAAAGCATTACAGTATAAGTATAATATTTTGTTAATTGGGCAAATAAACTAATAAAACCGTTAATCAGGAGGAAAGGTTTGTTATTCCCAAAGATTGGAATTCTCATTTTCATCAATATGATTGGTATGATGATCATGGCTGGTAGATTTTGAAAGAACATTATTTCCATTATGGGTAGATGCCCTAATTTTTTAACCAGCATAGACATTAATGCTAAGCAGAATGAAGAGATAGTGATAAAAAATATGCCTAATCTTCGGTTGTCTTTATAGTGGACATTCATCTAGAACTCTTTCTTGCCCTTTTTGTAATGATACAGGGAACCGTTGTACCATCTAGCTCAATAACTTGGTAACTTTTTCTAGTTTCTCATAAGAAGTTGCCTAAATTATATATTAGGTTTTTGATAGAATCAAATGAATTTTTCTACCAGGAGATAATCTACTAGGGGACGGTTCTTTGGCAGGAATAAAAAACAAAGGGTTCAGGTTTTCACATTTAACATTCACACTATAATGCCCTAACCTTATCTTATGGTCATGCCACTGAGAATCATTTTGAGAATATGACCCATATTATGACTAGGGGAAATAGATAAGAGGGTATTGTGTTTATTGTGATGGGGATAAATTAGTCTTTAAAAGTATTTAAGAATTTGATCAAATCAAAAAATTTGATTATATAATCCTAGAAAAGATAAAAATATTTAACCTAATTTGAATATTTCTTTTAACTCCTGATTGGATAGTTCACTTAGCCATCTTTCACCACCGGAGACAATTAAATTTGATAACTCCTTTTTGGCCTTGATCATTTCATCAATCTTTTCTTCAAATGTACCGATGGTTATGAGTCTGTGTACCATGACTTTTTTTGTTTGCCCAATGCGATAAGTCCTGTCAGTTGCCTGGTCTTCTACCGCAGGATTCCACCAGAGGTCATAATGTATCACATTAGTGGCAGCAGTAAGATTAAGGCCGGTGCCCCCGGCCTTCAGTGAAATAATCATAACCGGAGAATGATGATTGCTTTGAAAATCCTCGATAATCATTTCTCGTTTTTTTCTCGTAAGGCTGCCATGAAAAAAATAAGGTTCAAATTGAAATTCATTTTGGATTAATTGTGTTAACAAATTTCCCATTTCTTTGTATTGGGTAAACAAGAGCACTTTTTCTCTCGAAGAGGTCATTTTTTCCAATAATGAAACGGTCATCTCCGATTTACCTGAATGCTGCCTGAGAACAGTTCCTTTTTTGGTATAATGAACGGGATGATTGCAGATCTGTTTTAAAGAAGTTATCAAGGAAAAAATAAGTCCACGGCGGGCAATCCCCTCAGCTTCAGAAATATCCGGCATATTTGCATTTACAATTTGCTGATAAAGGGCAGTCTGTTCTTTGGTCAGGTAACAGTATTCATTTTTTACGATTTTATCGGGCAAATCTTTGATAATGGAGCGGTCTGTCTTCATCCGGCGCATCATAAAAGGAGCAGTAGCCTTTTTAAGCAGGTCAATTTTTTTATGGTCACGATATTTTTCGATGGGGATGGCAAAGCGGCGAATAAAATTAGCTTGACTACCCAAATATGCTGGGTTTAAATAATCGAAGATACTCCAGAGTTCACTTAATCGGTTTTCCACTGGTGTTCCACTTAAAGCAATAGATGCACCGGATTTCAATGCCTTTACTGCCCTGCTTTGTTTACTATCTGTATTTTTTATGTTTTGGGCTTCATCAATAATGACAAGACCCCATTTTCTTTTTTGGAATTTACCCGACTCCCGACGTACCAGCCCATAACTGGTGATGACTAAGTCGGCCGAGGTAGTAGTAAGTTGGCGTTTTGTACCATGATAAGTCAAAATATTTAAAGATGGTGCAAATTTTTGGCATTCCTTTAGCCAGTTTCCTATCAGGGTAGTCGGACAAATAACCAGGGCAGGATGGTGAAGCTCTTTTTCTTCTATAATCTTTAGGATGAGACAAATGGCCTGTACGGTTTTACCTAAACCCATATCATCAGCCAGACATGATCCAAGGCCTTTGTTAGTATTGGAATATAACCACTGAAATCCCCTTATTTGATAAGGCCTAAGCACTGCTTTAAGTGTTGTAGGGATTTTGATGTGTTTGAAACTGCTAAGTTCTCTTATTATTTTTTGGAGCTTTTGGTCAGTCTGAAAGAGAGTGGCATGATCTGTTTCTCCGGTTAATGCTGCTTTTAATATTTCAGATGAAGATAGTTCTGGTATTGGCTTGTTTATTTTATTTATAATCTGAGCCACTTCTTCAGGTTGCAGTAATAGAAAATGGTCTTTGAATTTCACAACCCCTGAAGCCGACTGAACAAGCTTGAGAAACTCTTCCTGACTTAACCTATTATTACCAAGGGCCACCTCCCATGAGAAAGAGAGTATATCTTTTAGATTCAGATAAGATACACCTTGTTTCTTTTTACCCTTTAATTTGGCTTTAAGGGAAAGTTTGGGTGAGGAAATGACCTTTAATTCTTTTGGTAACACAATATGCATACCCAACATGTTTAATATATACTGACCATTTTTAATCAATTTGGACATTTCCAAAGGATTAATAAGAGACAATTCTTTCCCCTTGCTTCTAAGAACCGTTTTGAGAGGTGGAAAATAGCTTGAAGCCATGGAAATTTGCTTGGCAATGGAAAGGCGAACCTTTGAGACAGGTTGTGAGAAAACATTATTTTTTATGGTAAATAGTTTTTGTAGGGGAAGTAGAGGGGACAAGGGGTCTTTTTTATTTAAAATCTCGACTTGCAACTGAAAAAAAGTTTTTCTTTTTTCCATGACAGGAATTTTAATGGTGATTACTGAAGTAAAATCATTGTTACCAAGATTTAATATGCTCAACCAATAATGAATGACCCTGGCCGTCTGTTTTTCATTAAATTTTTGAGCCTGATAATAGGTGCCACCAAAAAAGACATTACAAAGTTTATCCAGCTCCTTAATACCGGAAAAGAGATGCACGATACGGGTAAGGATAAGCGAGAGAAGGGATTCGGCAGCAAGAGGTCTAAAAAGAAGAGATTTTTCTTTTCGATGATAAAAAAAGTTTGGCGGGGTGAGTTCTGTTAAAAAATCAATGATTTTCTGAGTAATTTTAAGCTGTTTAAGTGGAGTATAATAAATAAAAAAATGACCTTCAAGGTCACTCTTAATCTGTGGCAGGAATAAAGATGTTTTTGCTAAAGCCAAGGCAATGGTGGTTGCAATACTCAGTAGCCTTGCACCAGAAGAGGTTTTATCAAGGGTAATCTGTAGTGGTAATTTGATAAAATAGTCGATGACGGTTTCGGCAGGTGATAACCATCCTGTTTTTCTTTTTAGTATTAATTTTTTGTCTATTTCTTCCGGAATGACGATTTTCTTTAATAACCCATCCAAATCTTGAAGGGCATTTTTTTCTGAGAAGATAAAAAAAGATGTTGCTGGTAATGGTTGCTCTTTTTTGTTTTCCGGGTCTAGTAATATTATATTGGATGCTAACCAATGGGGGTAATTTTCAAGCAATTGTAATTTTTCAACATTTTTTGCTATATTTTGGTATGCTTTAAGAAGAATCTTTTTAAAATTACCCTGGGAATAAAATAGAGGTGATTCATCTAAAAGATTAAAAATAGGTTTGTTATCCTTTTCTTGAGAAAGCCTGTCTAAAATAGAGGTAAGTTCGGCTTCTATTTCATCATCACTTTTATTCATTTTAGCAGTAGGATTAGTTTGGTCAAAAGGAATAAAATTTTCTTTGATTTTATCTGTTGTTGGAAGAGATTCTGCAAAACCGGCAGCCAGCATGAGGGCATTTGTCTCTATACCCCGAAGGTGAAATAAAATAAAAGGATTTTTATCTACCTCATTGGCAATAAGATAATAGACTGCAGCGATGTGTTTACAGGGATTTGCCCAGTCCGGGCAGGAGCATTTTGCTTCAAAATCATGCCAGGAAGTTGGTAGAAGAAAAATACTATTTTGAGAAAGCCGGGATAATAATTCCTCAGGCAGTTTTCCTATAGCTAATTCTGAAGCCAAATAGGGGTCCTCACAAATGCAGGATTGTATTTTTTTTATTTCTTCATTGTTAAATTTTTTTAGTGTAATAGCAATCTGGTAAGGTTTTACCCTCCTACCTCTTACTTTTGCTTCCACAATCCCTTCATGAAGCTGGATATTGAGCACCTTGCCGGTATTGGCATAAGTCCTTCCTCTGGGCAAGCGGTTGGTATTATAATCAATCTTTGTAATGGCTTCTACCCAGGCATTACCCCACCAGGTTTTCCCAAAATATTTTCTGCTAGCCATGAGGCTCCTTTGAGAAATTAATAATCATATTTTCATTAAAAATTATACCATACCATCAAGACATCGCAATTCTATCATGGGATAAAGTGGCGTAGAGACAGTCTGACGTATAATATTCACCCCCACCTTAATCCTCCCCCCTCGAAGGGGGAGGAGATGAGAGGGGAATATAATGGGGTCAGGCTTCACAAGTTCACAAAAGCAGTACCGGGATCGATCACATCATAACCAGAGGCATCAACCAACAAAACATCTTCTCCTCTGATGATGATTATAAAAGACTCCTCAATACCCTCACAAGATACTGCATAAATAACAAATGTGAAATCTATGACTACGACTTATTCGGTAATCACATAAAAGGACAAAAGTTTAAATTAGAAGCTGAAGAACAATATCCAATAAAGTAATTTAGTTATTGGATCTTAAATGTTAACGCATGATATTATTGACGTGATATGTTATTAATAATTATGATTAAATCATTCAAATGCAAAGAAACCAAAAAGATATATTATCGAGAATATTCTCTTAAATTTCCTGATGATATACAAAGAAATGCAATGAAAAAATTATGGATGATTGATGTGGTTATGGAGAATCTGTTTTAAATGGAAAGATCAAGATGCTTATGATGTTGAAATTACCGATTACCATAGGGGGTGATTAACAATGATAAATAATAAAAAAATAGAGCCTATACATCCTGGGATAATATTAAAAGAAGAATTTTTGGATGCTTTCAATATATCACAATACAGACTGGCAAAAGATATCAGTGTGCCGCCAAGACGTATTAACGAAATTGTCCATGGAAAAAGGGCGATCAGTACAGATACTGCTTTAAGACTGGGAAGATATTTTAAGATATCCCCCAAGTTCTGGCTTAACCTTCAGGCACATTACGATTTAGAGATTCAATCTGATAAACTTGGAAATATACTTGATTCAGAAGTGAAAATTTGTTTAAAAATTGGATAGCATAGTTAATGATACCAAAAAAGTTACTTAATTACTGAGCATGAACAATGGTCCCCCTGTGTTTGGTTTTTGTAAGGATTATTTGAATTGTGTATATATTTAAGGGAAAATGGAATAAGTTATATAGTGTATTTTGAATAGTCATTCCCTGTTTAATTTTTTTTCAAAAAATCAAGTACATCCTGATGAAAACCTTTTTTTGTGTCTGCATCATGTCCAAGTTCGGGATAAATTATTATTTTGCTTTTGGATATAGCTTTGGCCATTTCCTGTTGCACTTCGATTTTGCCAATGATTTTATCCGCACCTCCACCAATAATTAAAGTGGGACATTTTATTTTATTCAGTTCCTGATAGGCATCATGTGTAAGACAAGAAATTGCCTGAATAATAAAGCGTTCTCTGGAGACCGGTTTGATTAATTTTTTTATCAACCAGTAAAAAGGACGTATTTTTTTTATATTATGATCACTATAATATTTTTCCATATTGTCAATAGCTAATTTTCCATAATGTTCTTGTTCTGCTAAATCGATCCAATGGCCGATCACTTTTTGTATGGTTTTATTTTGCCGGGAAAGCGTTACCACAAGAACCATCTGATTAACTTTTTTTGGGTGCTCAATGGCTAACCATTGCGCAATCATACCTCCCTGAGATATTCCCATAACACAAGCTTTATCTAATCCCAGTTTATCCATCGCTATGGCTTGTTCCTCAGCCATTTCTCTGGTCGTTATCTGGGATTTTAATGTATTTTTTCGACTAAAAATCCAAACTTGAAATTTCCTGGCAAATTTTCGATAAAGATACCATAATATAAGTTTCGTACCCTCAACTGTCCTTAATCCATCTGAGAGTCCGGGAAGAATGACAAGTGAACTGGTTCCTTTTCCAAAAACAACATATTGCATTTCACTCTCATCAAACGGAATAATCCCTGATTTGATATTCCCAAACATTTTTTACCTTTCCCTGTTCAATAAACATCTAAAAGTTATATGGTTAATTCAACAGATTCCAATGCACTACAGAAGATAACAATTTGCAAAAATTCCCAATAACTGAAGTAGGGATATAATTGATCATTTATTATATCAAACAGAGAACTATTATTCATGTAATATTGAATCTTCCTGGGGACGGTTGTACTAGCTCAAACAACTTTCTTTGTAACACAATAATTATAAATAGCTTAACGAGTACTTGTAGCATAAGATTTTTTATAGAATAGTTGGGAAATAGAACTTAGATTGATACAGGGGAATGTTGTTCTATTCAGCGATAAAGCAATTTTGTTAAGTAAACTGTTTTTTGTCAGCTTACTAAAAAATAAGTATAATAGTTTAAAAAGAGAATGATCCTACTGATTAATTAATGTATTCTTGATAACAAACAAAAAAACTGAACATGGGCATCAAAAAAATTTATATTTAAATTAAATGAGGAATAAATGCAAAAAAAATTGATTGATCCTGATCACTATCATGGCTGGCACAAAAAGAGAAATTTTTTTGAAGGCTGGTATTTTAAATTAGTTGACGCTAGCGCTAAATATACTTTTGTCCTCATTCCGGGAATACACTTTGGCAAGGAAAATAAGCATTCTCATAGCTTTATCCAGGTTTTGAAAGGGAAAGAGGTTAACTACACCTATTTACGATTTCCCACTCATACCTTTTTCACTTCTAATAATCCTTTTCATATTTCAATTCAAGATAATTATTTTTCTTTGGAGCAGATAAAATTAAACATAGTGGATCCAGAGATCAAAATCAGAGGCATAGTCAATTTTAAAAATATTCTTAAATGGCCGGATACGCTGTTAAATCCGGGAAGTATGGGATTTTATAATTATATTCCTTCGATGCAATGTTATGCTCAGGTTTGTGTAATGGATATGGATTTAGAGGGTCGGCTTAATATAGATGGAAAAGAGATTGATTTTAGCCATGGTAAAGGGTATGTTGAAAAAAATTGGGGCAAGGCTTTCCCTTATTCCTGGATATGGATTCAATCAAACAATTTTAGTCATACTAAAACCTCTCTAAGCTGCTCTCTGGCGCATATCCCGTTTTCCTTTTCTTCTTTTCGTGGTTTTCTGATTGGTTTATATGTTGACGGGATATTTTATTCTTTTACTACCATCAATCGTAGTCGAATTCAAATATTACAAAAAGAATCCGATGTAAGCCTTCAAGTCGAGAACCGGCGATATGTTTTAAATATCCTAACTCAGACAAGGTTTGAAAATTTTATGCTCCTTAATGGGCCTAGAAATGGGAAAATGGTTCCCCTGGTTCAGGAAAACCTGCAGGGAGAAGTACAGGTTAGCCTCAAAGATAAAAAAGATCACAAAATTATTTTTAGAGGCATGGGTATCTGCAGTGGTATTGAGTATGGCGGAAATCAAATGATGGTATTAGATCAAAAAGAGAGGAAAAGTTGAATTTATTTGATAAAGGGATAACTCTTCAAATCCTTATCTCATTCGCTTTACCGGACTTAAGATAAAAGTTATAATATATTTACTATTATTAATAAGTATATTCTATGCAGCTACAAGTGATATATAAAGTAATTATGTGTTTAAATTGACATTGAAGATAAATTGTCGTTTCCTTGCCTGCAACTAAAAAGAATAATTTCTGTGGTAAAGGAGAAAAATGAAGCATCAATATAGTTTATCTGATTTAAGTATAAGTGAAATAAAGACTTTATGGTCCCATACGTATAACAGGGAAGGTAAGCCTGATTGGTCTCATATATTTCCCTATTATCATGAAGAGATTGTTTTTAAGGATGTTATTCAAAAGATTGAGGGCATTGATGAATTTAAAAAACTATGTGCCAGATTAACGACCAGATGTCAACAGCTCAAGATGAATATCACTTCCATTATCAAGGAAGATAGTATTATTTTCCTGGAATGGGAAATGACGATGATATTTAAAAAATATCCAAGTTCTACACTTTATGGTGTCACAAAACTTACGCTTCACCAGGATGGAAGAATTATCAAGCAAAGAGACTATTTCGATTTGTGGGGAGATATATTCGATAATATTCCCTGGTTTGCCAAACCATACCGAAAATTTATGAGAAAGAAATTTGGTTAGGGAGATTTACTTTGTTCAAGTATTTAAAGCAATATCGCTGGGCTGACATGAAACAAATGATAGCCAATAACCATGCGAAGCAACATCAAAGCAACGTAAGCCTGAAAGGAAAATACTGTGTTCTAACCGGGGCTACTTCCGGCGTAGGCTGGGAAGCCGCTAAAACACTGGCAGCAAATGAAGCTTCACTTATCCTGATAAACCGTAACCGTGAAAAATCGATAGAAGCTTGCCGAAAGATCCACTCAGATTTCCAGGTAGTGTGTGATTATCTTATTGCGGACTTTACCCGTTTGAAGGAAGTGCATCAAATTGCTGATCATTTGAATGGTTCAGATTATCAGATCGATATTCTTATTAATAATGCCGGAGTTTATTGTACCACTAAAACCTATACCCAGGACCATTTAGAAACCGTTTTTTGTGTGAATCATCTTGCATCATTTATACTGACCTATAAGCTGATAGAAAAAATGAAGAGAAATCCTTCCTCAAGAATTATCCAAGTTAATTCACAGGGACATCGTTTTAATGGATTGAATATCAATGATATAAATTGGGAGAAAAGATATTATTTTGGATTGCAAGGTTATGGTGCTGCCAAGACTGCTCAACTTCTAACAATGTGGGAATTTGCAGATTTACTTAAAGGTTCGGGGGTTACGATTAATGCCATGCATCCAGGGGCGGTGAAAAGTGATATTGGAGAAAACAATGGGCCTCTTTATCGTTGGTATAAAAACCATTTTGTAACAAGATTTTTGGCAGATCCTTCTATATCAGGACAAGCCATTCATTATTTAGCGACAGCCCCTGAGCTGTCTGGGTTGAGTGGAAAGTATTTTAACCTGACCCATATCGAAAAACCTTCACCACATGCTTTGGACAGAGAGTTAGGAAAAGAAATATGGGCTTTAAGTAAAAAGTTAGCCGGTTTAACTTAGGTCAAAATATAGAAAAATATTAATTTTTAAGAAATAAGTTTGGAGATATAAATGGAATATGATGTCATTATCATAGGAGGAGGAATGGCTGGTTTGACCGCAGGTGCATTTGCTGGAGATGCCGGATATTCTGTTTTGATTTGTGAAAAAGAAAATCAGGTAGGAGGCTTGATTAATTCTTTTAAGAAAAATGGTTTTACCTATGATAGTGGTATTCGTGCTATAGAAGATTCAGGCATTGTATTTCCTATGCTAAAAAGTTTGGGAATTAATATTGAATTTGTTAAAAGCCGGGTTTCTTTGGGAATTGAAGATCAAGTCATACCCATTGTTTCAGAAGATAATTTAAAGGATTACTTTACACTTTTGGTTGGTTTATATCCTGAAAACAGAGATGATATAAAAAAAATTATTTCCTATATCAAAACAATTATGAAATATATGTATGTTTTATATGGTGTAGAGAATCCTATCTTTAAAGACTTAAAACATGATCGCCAGTATGTATTTAAAACACTTTTACCCTGGTTAGGAAAATTTCTTCTTACAATTGGCAAGATTAATCAAATGAATATACCAGTTCAGCAGCAATTAAAAAAATTTACTACAAACCAGTCATTGATAGATATTATCAGTCAGCATTTTTTTAAGGAAACACCAACCTTTTTCGCCATGAGTTATTTTAGTCTCTATCTGGATTATAGTTATCCCATAGGAGGGACGGGGATACTTCCCCGCAAGATGGAAGATTTTTGCCTAGAGAAAAAAGTAGAGATTGCCAAGAAAAGAAAAATTATCAAAATTGATCCAGAGAATCACTCGGTTGCAGATGAGCAGGGCAACGTTTACTTTTATAAAAAACTGATTTGGGCAGCAGATCAAAAAACCATGTATCAATGCCTGTATATGAATACTATTTCAGATTTCAGCTTAAAGCGTAAGGCCATGGCAAGAAAAAATGAAATTGCCGAAAAAATAGGCGGTGACAGCATTTTTACTCTCTATCTATCGGTTGATTTGGTTCCATCTTATTTTTCAAAAATATCTAACGGACATTTTTTTTATACCCCGTTGCGCAGGGGATTAGGAGAATCGATTTATTCTGAACTTAATTATTTACTTTCCCTGTTCTCCGAGAACTCCGCTCAAAAGAACCTGGAAAAAATTAAAGGGTGGCTATCGAAGTATTTTAAATATACAACCTATGAAATATCCATTCCGGTATTGAGGGATAAAAAATTGGCTCCCCCGGGGAAGACAGGCTTGATTATAAGTGTTTTATTTGATTATGAATTGTGTAAAAAGCTTGACGAAAAAGGTTTATTCGATGGCATAAGAACCTATATCGAAGACTGTATAATTAATGTGCTTTCTGAATCAATTTATCCTCAACTTCAATCAAATATTTTTGACCGGTTTTCTTCCTCGCCCCTGTCAATAGCTAAAAGAATCGGTAGTTCCGAAGGAGCCATTACCGGATGGGCCTTTTCGAATAAGCCTATACCGGCAGTCCATAAAATGCAGCATGTCTCCAGAGCTGTTTTGACACCGTTTAAGGATATTTTTCAGGCAGGGCAGTGGACTTATAGTCCTTCCGGTTTGCCTATTGCTATATTGACCGGAAAATTGGCAGCAAATCGAGTTATTGCGAAATTGAAAGGAACATTCTGATTGTAAAGATTTTTGTCATCTGATTTTGTGATTAGAAGTGTTAAAAAACGATGCTTTTAAAAACATAAAGATAAATTGCAATAGACAGGTAGATAGAATATAATGAGCATTAATTTCAAAAAGGAAAAACAAATACACCATTTAAAAGGGGGTATTTTATGAAAAAAATATTAATCATTTTGATTTTTTTATTATTTTCAATCAATGTTTTTGCAGAACCATTGGAGGTAACGATTGAAATTCGTGAAGTATTACTCAACCAGGGAACACTGATTATTGCTATTTATAATTCCAAAACTAATTATAAGAAGAATATCCCATGCAAAGAATTAAAGGCTGAATCTACCTCCGAAACAATTATTATTAAAGAGAATCTACCCAGTGGAGAGTATGTAATCTCGTTGTTTCAGGATAAAAACGGAAATGGAAAGCTTGATACCCATATTTTTAGGATACCCAAGGAACCCATCGGATTTACAAATTACACCAGAAAAACAATCCCGGGGGGTTGGAGAAAGCTAAAAACAAAAGTTGATGAAGAAAATCGCTCTATTAAGATAAAAATGATCCATTTTGGTGGAAAATAAAGGATAAAGGAAATCTATGGGGTCAGG
>Ga0272441_10004271_pt1 | contig 26162 bp, 26 predicted proteins | sample SSMProp6N_FD_193582 | JGI IMG/M metagenome (GOLD analysis project Ga0272441, IMG submission 193582) | Marine sediment archaeal communities from Little Sippewissett salt marsh, Falmouth, MA, United States - SSM-Prop-6N | ecosystem: Environmental > Aquatic > Marine > Wetlands > Sediment ...
TGCCCTGTACCCGACCGTTAATGACGAATACTTCACTTTTGAAGAAATGCAGGAGAAACTCAAAGGTGCTCAAACTGACAAAGATGGCAATTTGATTGTCTTATATGCAAATGACAAAGACGAGCAGCACGGCTTTATTGAAGAGGCGGAGTCAAAGGGGTACCAGGTTCTGCTGCTCGACTCTCCGATCGTATCCCACCTGATCCAGAAACTGGAGACCGAAAACGACAAGGTCAAGTTCGCCCGTGTCGATTCCGATTCGATGGACAAGCTGATTCAGAAGGAAGAGGATCAGATCTCCAAGTTGTCTGAAGAGGAGCAGGAGAAGCTCAAAGGTTATATTGAGTCCGTCGTTCCGAAGGAGAAGTACACGGTTCAGATGGAAGCCATGGATTCATCGAGCAATCCATTTATCATCACCCAGCCCGAGTTCTTGAGGCGAATGAAGGAAATGCAGCAGACCGGTGGCGGAGGCATGATGGGCATGAGCAATTTCCCGGAGATGTACAACCTGGTGGTGAACACCAACAGTGACCTGATGCAAAAAATCCTCAAGGCCAAAAGCAAGAGGGGTGAATACATCAATCAGGCTCTTGATTTGGCCCGTTTGTCGCAGAATCTGTTGCAGGGCAAGGAGATGACCAACTTCATCAAAAGGAGCTATGAGCTGATGAATAATTGATGGAATCCGGTTGGATCTGATTAAATCAAAAAACCTTCTTTCAAATTTGAAAGAAGGTTTTTTTATGTTTTGGTTTGAAAGCTCTATTCGATCGGGAAATCGAAATAGGTATCAGGATAGGGTTCATCTTTGAGGGTGAAATGCCACCATTCCTGAGGGTACGATTGCCATCCGTGTTTTTCCATGCGCCTTTTGAGCAATAGTCTCAAGGCGTGTTGATTTTTGGTTATCGTCGCTGTGTGGTCCACACTTGAGACCTCGTCGAACAGGTCATAAGGGCTTCCCATATTTAGAATCTGCCTGGTTTTGAGAGATACGATAGTCACGTCAACCGTGCTGCCACGACTGTGTCCGGATTTGATCGAAATATATCCTTTGGAAAACAAATCTTTTTTGTCGATGTTCGGGTAAAACTGTGTTTTCATGGTATCGTCGTTCTCATCCTGGGCCCATCTCACAAAATGATCGGTTGCCCTCTGGGGCCGGTAAGCATCATAAACGAGAAGTCCAAATCCGAGACGCTCGAGTTCATCCTGAACTTTTTTGAGAGCCTGTGCAGCTTCCTTTGTCAGTAAAACCTTGGGTTCGTTGTATCCGTCAATCGGGGCGCCAACAAAATTGTTGGAGCTGTAATAACGCATGTCCGTTCTGAGATTCGGCATCATTTCCTTGAGATCCACAAAGGCCTCCTTGGAAGGTGGCTCTACAGGAACCTGTGAGCCCAGCGTGCTAAAGCTGAGAAAGGAAAAAAGGACTATACCTTTTAAAACTATATTCAATTTCATCATTGCAATTGTTAAGAATGCTTGTACTAGAACGAATAAGCTCCCTCTTTATTATCAATTGCACATGTTTTTTTGTGGATTGCACCTCCATTACTGTCCACAAGGATCAAAAATATATTCTTCTTAGAGCAGATCAACGGGTGAAAGAGCCTAAGGTATTAACATCTATATATTTAGGTAGGTGAATTTGAAATTTTTCCTCAACTGTAAATCTCATTGAGTACCTTGGCCAGTCGGATTCCTCCTTTTCGCAACTGCTTCATTACGGTTCCGAGGTGGTCATAGGAGTACCTGTATCCCAGTTTGTCATCCGGCGAGGCGGATGCATAGACGCGCTCGGCCAATTCACGCGAGTCGTACATCCAGTCTAACAAGGAGCCGCTCTCTATCGACCGGATCTGCTCTTTAGACAATTGCCCCATATTCTGCTCCAGCTCGGTGTAGCTCATGTTCCAGGATTCTATCATCTGTGTGTCCCACACCCTGTGCAGGTTGGATTTTTTATAGTGCCAGCTCACTTCGATGTCGTTGCCTCCACGGTCCTCGGCCCGGCCTACATGAAGTGGTTGATGCAAATCGCCAATGAGATGAACCAGTAATTTCAGGTGGAAAACCTGGTCCTCCCTGCTGGCATTCTCGTCTTTGAGAACCGATATGCAGTGTTCCATCCCGGTCATGATGTCTCCCTTCTCTTCCTTTTTCGAAGCTTCATATCGGGATCCTATCGGAAAATTCACGTAGTGCCAGGTGTAGTATTTGTCATAGCGTTTGTCTGACTTGATCTCATCGCCAAAAGTTGATACGTAGGCAAGATTGTGCCCGTCGAGAAGCTTCTCTATCTTCTTTCTGGCCCGATTGGTCAGGTGGTCGGTGGCAATCTCTCCAATGGTCCTGTGCCCGGTTTGTCCCCATTGAGGTTCGCGAATCGGCACGGCGAAAGATGACAACACAAAAAACAGACATAATCCTAACGAAATGAAAGATTGCATAGGGTAATGTTTTTAGATGCGGCAAAGGTATAAAAAAAAGGGGGCTCACTATTGCTAGTGAACCCCCCGGCTAACACAAATTTAATCTAAACGATGCTTACAGTCATTTGATAATTTTGAGATATGCCATTTCGAGTAAGTAAATTGTTAACCTCGGATCAATGCTCATTCATCCTGAAATCAGCGTATGCGTCCATTCCATGCTCGTATCCGTCGAGTCCTTCGAGCTCTTCCGTTTCGGAAACCCGAATGCCAACGGTCTTTTTCAGAATGAACAAAATGACGAAGGAGGATCCGATGCAGATGGCGGCATAAGAGAACACGCCAACCAACTGACTGATGAACTGATCAACACCTGCCAGTGCTCCGAAGAGACCGACAGCGAGGGTGCCCCAGATACCGCAGATCAGGTGAACCGCGATTGCTCCCACGGGATCATCCAGTCTGATTTTATCTACAAGGGCGACAGCAAAAACGATGAGTGCCCCGGCGATTCCGCCGATGACAATGGCATCGGTAGGACTCATTTGATCTGCACCAGCTGTGATCCCTACAAGTCCGCCAAGAATCCCGTTGAGAAACATCGTCAAGTCGAGATTTTTGTACATGGCTGTCGAGACCATGAAGGAGACAACGCCTCCTGAAGCGGCTGCCAAACAGGTCGTTACAAGAGTGAGCGAGGTCAGTTCCGGATCAGCAGAGAGCACCGAGCCGCCGTTGAATCCAAACCAGCCCAACCATAGTATGAGAACCCCTGCTGTGGCCAATGGGATATTGTGTCCCGGTATGGCCATCGGCTTTCCGTCTTTGAATTTGCCAATCCGGGCGCCCAGAAGCCATACGGCGACCAGAGCGGCCCATCCGCCCACGGAGTGAACCAGGGTTGAACCTGCAAAGTCATAGAATGGAGTTTCTCTCATATCGAGGAATCCACCTCCCCATTTCCAGGATCCGGCCAGTGGATAGATGAGCCCGACATAGACGATTACGAAGATCATAAAGGGTACGATCTTGATCCGTTCTGCGACTGCTCCCGAAACAATTGTTGCAGCAGTGGCGGCAAACATTCCCTGGAAGAGAAAGTCGGTCCACCAGGTATAGCCACCATCAGCATATTCGGGGGTCATCCCGTTTTCAGGTGGGGTTATTCCGAACCCTGCGAAACTGAAGAATCCTGACGAGCCCTCAGCAAACCCGGGATACATGAGGTTGAATCCTACCAGGCAGTACAGCAGCAAGCCCACAGTGATGATAAAGATGTTCTTGAAAAGGATGTTGATCGTATTCTTTTGACGGGTAAGTCCTATCTCGAGAAATGCAAAGCCCATGTGCATAAAGAAGACCAGGGCCGTGCAGATCATCATCCAAACATTGTTTATTGTAAGTAATTCCATTGTAGTATTCGTTTTGATTAATTGTTGTTAGTTTAAGGTTTCACCGCCTTTTTCCCCGGTTCTGATCCGATAGCATTCGGTGATTTCAGACACGAAGATCTTCCCGTCACCTACCTGGCCGGTAGCTCCGGCCTCGAGTATGGCCTTGATGGTTGGTTCTACGAACTCGTCATTGACGACGATTGACAAATACCTGCGTTGGATGTCACTTGTGCTATAGGTCACACCCCGGTAGACATGGCCTTCCTTTTCGTTACCCCGTCCGGTCGCATCCCAGTAGGAGAAGAAGTTTACACCCACATTGTGCAAGGCCTCTTTTACATCAGAATATTTTGACTTTCTGACAATTGCTTCAATTTTTTTCATAATAATGTATCGTTGTTTAGAATTTGTATACAGCTGCTACCAAGAAGGACGCCAGTGAACCCGTAGACTCCAGGTCGTTGTTCAGGAAGGTGTCCTCGCTTGTTGTGTCGATTCTGAATTCGGGAATGATCATCAGGTCGCCGATCGCATAGTTACCGGTCAGGGTAAACTCGAAAGCATTGGCGTCCCCGTCAGCATCATATCCGCCAATGGCTCCGACACCGCCATCGCCTTCGGCGAAATACTCAGCCCTGAAACCCAGGGCAAAGGGGTCCGAGATCTGGAGTTGAGGATATATGGCTACCCCATAAAATGAGGCATCCGAGTCACGGTCTTCAAAGTAAGTAGCATTAAGTCCCAAATAAAAAGAATCCGTAATGTCAAAACCAGTTGTGAGATCGACCTGGAACTGATACCCGTAGAGGAAGTTCAGGTAGATGTCCTTGTAAGCCAACTGAGCACCGAGGGTATAGGTGTTTTCGGGGTTGAAGTTCGTGAAATCATTGTCGTTCATCACCGCCAGCAACAAAGAGAAGTCATCGCTGACGGCCCAATCCATTTTAAGACCCGTATGGGAGAATGGCCCGTATGAGAACATATACGAGGTGGAGTAATTGAAGTTTCCTGTCGGAGAGATGACCTCGTAGCCCAAAAAGGTGTTGAAGTTACCAAAGGTCAAAGTGACCCGGTCTGACACATTCCAGTAGACGTAGAGTTGGTTCACGACCTGGGAGCTGTTCCCGAGGTCGGCTGTTCCATCCCCGTCGATATCCCATTGCAGCGAGCCGAATACGGCATCCACACCCCTGGGTCCGAATACGAGATCTGCGACCGCACCTACTTTCTTTCCTTCATAAGACAGGATCAGGTTTGCCATACCGATGGAGAAACCGTTTCCATTGGCAAAGGAAGTGTTGGGTGTCTGCCCGTTCTCACCTCCGTTGGGAGCACCGATATTGGCGCGATAATACACATCGGCGCTACCGCCCCACGTAAATTTTTTCTTTTTCACCTCTGTATCATCGGATGTGCTCTCGCTCTCCTCTTCTTGAGCGTGCGCGAAGGAGATGAATAGCATCATTAATACAGCCAGCAAACTTTTGGTTGAGTAGTTTTTCATAATAATCAAGTTAGTAATACATATAGATTGTTAGAATTAATCAAGGTAAATGTATATTATATTAATCTATACCCCTATAAAAAATAGGGTATAAAGAGTAAAATTATGCATATATAAATTTCAACCCCTATAAAATAAGGGGATGTTAATTTAATTTCGTCATATTTTGAATATCTCAATGTGAAAAGTCCAAAACTTTGAAAATTTTTCAGTAACTAATGTTAATATAATATTATAATGATATTATAATAATTTCAAAAAATTCATATATTTGTTTAGGATCGCCAAAATCACTTCAATCCGTTGTGAATGGAATCCGAAAAATGACAGAAACTTTAGAACCTGGCCAAATGAAAGAATACAAAATCATAAAACAGACGGGCACAGCAGTTAAGTCTCAACAGAACTTTGAAGATTTGATCAACAGTTATGCGAAGATGGAATGGCGTGTAGTCAACATGTTTACCCATCGCGGAATACTCAAAGCATTAATAGAGCGGGACAAAAAGGAAGAGGAGCTATGAGCAAAAAGGCATTTGCCCTGAGAGTGGATTCGGAGGTGTTCAATGCGATAGAGCTTTGGGCAAAGGACGAGTACCGTTCCGTAAACGGTCAGATCGAATGGATTCTATTCAAGGCCTTAAAAGAGGCAAGGCGCATCAATCCTGACAAGGACCTCTGACTTCATGCGTGTCGTCGCTTACTTTTTTGCAAAGGGATTCTTAGATTCCACCCAATCCATGGCTGAGACGAGGGCTCTGGGAGGATCGAAACGATAGCCGACGAATATTTTGAAATAGCCCCTGACATTATCGAATTTTATTACAGATTCGTCATTGCGTGTAATTGCGCTTCCAATAAGCGCAGTTCCGGCGTGAAATCTCCTTGAATTGTATCCTAATCCAATCGCAGTATTCACATCAAAAACTGCTGAGGTTGTCCTTTGCGTGGATTCAAGTTCTCCTACTCTTGTGTCAATCTTATTGAATTCGATCCCGAAACCGGTAGAAAGCCCGAGGTTGGCATACCAGTTCTTACTGATTACAAAGGTATAGTGGTAGCCACCGTTGGCTATCACGTAGAAGCTTTCAATATCCTCGGGTCCACTGGGCTGTTTGATCTGCCAAAATCCGTATCGCAGTTCGGGAACAAAGCTCCCTGCGCTTTTTGTCTGAATCTCGGTTTGATTGACCAGGGCTTTGAAGGAATAGTTCTCATTGAAGCGGTATCGTGTGATGCCCGTAATGGAAAAGGTTCGCATGTCAGGTAAAAGGATGAATTCTCCTTCACTCGGATTCAGGCCCGGAAAGCTGCCCTCGGTTCCGTCGATATAATAGCCTTTGGTCTGATCGTAATCGAAGGTCTGATAAAAGTCTTTGACAAACATGTCCAGTGTCAGCCTGAACACAGAGGTCTTACCCTTTTCCTGCGAATCTCCAGAAGCCAGAAATTTCGGAGAAAAACCGATTTTAAAAGTTAAAAACCTGTAATTGTATGCGATAGCAATTCGTCCGTTTGTATTGGGCAGTATGGAATAGGTGTCATTCGTCGCATTGAACTCAAAGGACCTAACGTCGTTATCCAAATCCAGGCGAAGATTCAAGGTATTGTTCATTTTTACAAAATACCCGTTGGAGTCCATCTCCGTGTCGAGCTGTCCGAAAGCACATACGGTTGATAGAAGCAATATCACCATTTGAATGAACCCTGTAAATACGGTCTTTTTCATTTGAGGGTAAATATAGATCAAATATATGCATGAAAAGGTCTGAAACTCTTGGCAAAATTCGATGAATACCGGTATTTTTATGAAATAAATAATTCATTTTCTATGAAGTCAATTCTCATCATGGCAGCGGGCAATGGCAGTCGCTACGGAACTTTGAAACAATTTGATGAAATGGGTCCAAACAGGGAATTTCTCTTTGAGTATACCCTGTTCGATGCGATATCCAATGGTTTTGATCACGTTGTAATCGTAACCAAGAAGGATCATGTTGACACGCTGAGTGAATATTTGAATGAGAGACTCCCCGAGGATGTAAAGTTGGATGTGGTTCCGCAGGAGCTCCGGGATCTGCCAAAAGGTTGTCCGGTCAAAAGCAGTCGAGTGAAGCCCTGGGGAACGGCTCATGCGGTTTGGGTGGCAAGGAATGTCATTGACAACGGATTTGTCGTGGCGAATGCGGACGATTATTACGGGAGAGAATCGATGCGTTTGGCCATGGATTTTATTCATTCCAATAAGGAAGCATCAACATTTGCCTCGGTTCCATATAGACTTTCGGAAACATTGAGTCCGGAGGGCTCCGTAACAAGAGCGATATGCAAAGCGGAGGGCTCGTATCTGAAGAATATCGTTGAGGTCACGGAAATACGCGAAGAAGGTGAAAAGATCATCGACAAGGAAACATCCCAGGTCTTCACAGGAGAAGAAGTCACTTCGATGAATCTATGGGTGTTCGGCCCGAAGGTTTTCAATCTGCTCGAGAAAGATTTGTTCGAGTTTGTGAGTTCACCGAACACGAAGGATCAAGATGAAATTTACATACCAAAGCAGGTGCAGCACTGGATTGAGCTGGGCAAAGCACGCGTCAGGCTCACCGGTGCAGGAAAAGGTTGGTTTGGCGTCACCTATGCCAACGATAAAAAAAGAGCCGTGGACCATCTGGCGGAACGGACCCGTATGAAGGATTACCCGGCACCCTTATGGAAGCGATGAAAGACATATTGTCTCAGTTTGGCGCATCCCCTGAAGGCAGTCGGTTTGAGCAGACTGATCAAGGGCTGATCAATACCACTTATTTTGTTTCATTCGGGAAGCAACGGAGGTACGTATTGCAGAAAATAAATGAAACTGTGTTCCCGAATTGTGATGCCTTGTTTCACAATCTCGAACGCACCCTGCCGCATCTCTCGGCTCCCAATTACACGCAAGTTGAATTCCATCGCACCCTGGGAGGTGAGCTGTTTCATCGAACTGAAAACAATGAACTTTGGAGGCTGATGTCCTACCTGCCCGGCAGCAAATCGTTTCACCATACCTCAGACAAACAGATCGCCTTTGAAGCCGGACGCATACTCGGGCTGTTTCACACTCAGGTGAATAACCTGGATCCCAACACGCTGAAAATCACTCTGGATAAATTCCACAATCTGGATTGGCGCAAGGAGCAATATCACCTGGCGGTTAAAAAAGCGAATGTGAAGGATTTGAAGAGAACCGTTGACCTTCAAAAACATATAGAAGAAATTGGTGAGGAGCTGTCAAAATTGCAGGCGATGAATCTTCCGATCCGGGTCTGCCACAATGATACCAAGCTGAACAATATTCTCTTCTCTGAAGAAAAGAAGGCACTTTGCCTGATCGACCTGGACACCCTGATGCCGGGACTCCTGCTGTATGACTTTGGGGATGCGGTTCGAACCCTTGCCAATCCCGCCCCGGAGGAGGAGACTCAACTGAGTAAAATTGATTTTTCAATTGAAATGTTCGCTGCCTTTGTCGAAGGATTGGCGCTCAACCGGTCTGTGTTTTCGCCGGACGAGATAAAGTCTCTTTCGCTCGGTCCGGTCTATATGCCTTTTCTTCATGGCTTGAGGGCCTATACCGATTTCCTTATGGGCAATCCTTACTACAAGGTTACCTATCCGGATCAGAATCTCGACCGGGCCCGCAGTTTGATTCATTTTTCGCGACTTGCCAGAGAGCTCACCCCTGAGATGCAAAGAATTCTGCGGGAAAAAATGATGTAATGCCTGAGATGCCCGAGTTCTACTTAAGAAAGCGACTGGAGAAATCATCTTTATAAGCCCTTCCGATGGGGAGGACCTCCTCATTTTCGAGGTACACCCGGTTTCCAGACACTTTCTGAATCTTAGAGATATTCACTATATACGACTTATGGATTCGCACAAAGCTCTTTTGATCAAGGAGCTCCTGCCAATGTCGAAGTGGCTCTGAGGAAATTTTTTTCTTGCCTCCAATCACAATTTCAGTGTAGTCGGCATCAGATTTGATGTATTCGATATCCGATATGACAATTTTCGTGTAGTCATAACCTGTTTTGATGAAAACCTCGTTCTTCAGTCCTTCAGCAGCTTCTTCATCCCGGTAGGTGCCAGAAGCACTATTATCAAAGGGCACCTTGGCTACCGCTTGAACAAAGCGTTGAAAGGAGAATGGTTTTAGAAGATAATCCACCACGTTGAGCTCATAGCTTTCAAGGGCGTAATCGGGAAAGGCCGTGGTTAGAATGACATGAGGGCTGTCGGGTATGATTTTCAGCAGGTCAATGCCGGATATTTTAGGCAAATGAATATCCAGGAAGATCAGGTCCACCCGGTTGGATTTCAAAAAGTCCAGAACGGCCGTTGGCTCTCCAAAGGTCCCGATCAGCTCCAGGCTTTTCACGTCTTCAATAAAGGATCTAAGTATGCGTTGTGCCGGTGGCTGGTCTTCAACGATTATGCAGGTTCGGGTAGTCATGTTCAATCCAATTTCATGTGTCAATCCAATTTCATCTCAAGTTAAGGGAAAGGAAAACATTGAACCAACCTTCCTGCTCGCTTATTTTGAGAATGTGCGAGTTTGGATAGATGAGTTCCAATCGTTTCCTGACATTGTTCAGTCCTATGCCCTCTGACAGGTTGCTGTTGTTCGTATTCGAATGATAGGTGTTCTCGCACTCAAAAACGAGAAGGCCGTTGTCCTGTATTTCGAGTTTGATTCGAATGACGATGTTGTCTACCTGGCTTCCGATGCTGTGCTTAAATGCATTTTCCACAAAGTTCATCAGGATCAAGGGGGCTACCTTATAGCCTTTCGCCGAACGTTCAGGGGGTATGAAGGTCACCTTTCCGCGCTCCTCGATTTGGAGCTCATTGAGCCTGACAAAATTCTGCAATTGCTCCAATTCAGTTTCCAGTGAAACATACTCTTCCCGGCAATCGTAAAGCATGTAGCGCAAAACGGAGGAAAGCTCAAGTATGATCAGTGGAGTTTTGTCTGATTTTTCTAAGGCATAGGCGTACAGGTTGTTCAGGTTATTGAACAGAAAGTGCGGATTGATCTGGGATTTGAGGAAGTTCAACTCACTCTTTTCCACGGAGGCCCGGAGTTCTTCCACTTCCCGTTGCTTTCGGATGAGATCCCAGGCGAATTTGTAACCAGACAGGATTGCGATGACCGGCATGACGTCCAGGAGCACGTAAAAGAAGCCCTGGAAAGTTTGCCCCCGCGTGTCCGGGAAGTAGATTTTCTCCAGGACGTATTCCTCGATCAGAATGGTGAGAAGTACCACAAGCATGAGAAGCACAACGAACATAGCGTACTTTTTCTTGTAGAGAAACTGGGGTAGCAGAGCGTAATTGATTATGAATACTGCAACAGAATAGTTCAGGAAGAACACCAGTTTATAGGATTCGAAATGAGGTGCCTCCCGGTCAAAAGAATAGAATAGAAAAACTATGACATGCAGAATGATCTGAAAAAGAATTTCAGAAAGTGCGCTCTTATTCATGCTTTTGACTCTATTGATTCATTCAAATCTAAAAGTTATTTGCCACAGTCACATCAAATTTTTTGCCACTGGCAAATACATTCCGATAAACGGCATGAACTGGGCGATAAAAAATTCAGAGAAAAGCAGTTGATACTTTCAGAAATGTCGTTCAAAGAAAGTTTTTTGAAGATTTAGAGATTCGCCTTTCATTCGTTGAATGAGTCTTATCGATATGCTATCTTGCGGACCAAGTAAATTTTAAAATCAATACCAATGAACAACAGGAATGTGCAAAATAAAATGCGGGTATATCACCGCTATCTGGGTTTTTTTCTGGCAGGAATAATGGCTGTCTACGCACTAAGTGGGATTCTGATGATATTCAGGAATACGGATTTCCTCAAAAAGGAATACGTCGAAGAGCGCACTTTTGAAGTCGGAACCAAAGCAGAAGATCTCGGTGGAGAATTGCGAATAAAGAATTTCAAGATCGAGAAGGAGGAAGGCAACCTGGTCTATTTCAATGGGGGTAATTACAACAAGGAAACGGGCCTGGCGACATATACCAGGAAAGAGCTGCCTTATGTGCTGAAGAAAATGACAGATATGCACAAAGCGACATCAGACAGGCCTCTTTTCTTTCTGAATATTTTCTTTGGAGTTTCGCTTTTGTTTTTCGTTATCTCGGCCTTTTGGATGTTTCTTCCGAAAACCACTATCTTTAAGAAGGGACTTTACTTTGCGGCAGCAGGTCTTGTGCTTGCTCTGCTTGTCATATTTATTTAAGTCTCCTAGTAATCTTTAAAATCAGCTTGGCCATGAAACCCATTCGAAAAGAAGACATCAAACAGGAAGTTTTTGACCTTTACGACGACTACGCGCACAGTCGCATCAATCGACGAACATTTTTGGATAAACTGTCCTTATATGCCGTTGGCAGCGTAACGGTGCCTTCTTTGTTGAGTTTTATCATGCCGAATTACCAGGATAAGATCCAGGTGGCTGAAGATGACCCCCGGTTGAGAACGGAAACTGCATCTTACGATTCTCCCAAAGGGGGTGGCACGATCAGTGGACAGCTTTCAATGCCCAAGGAGAAATCGGGCAAGTTACCGGGTATTCTTGTGGTTCATGAGAACAGGGGTCTGAATCCTCATATTGCAGACGTCGGTCGCCGGGCGGCCCTGGCAGGTTTTGTCTCGCTTTCTCCTGATGCGCTGAGTCCTATGGGTGGCTATCCCGGCACAGATGACAAAGGAAGGGAAATGCAGCGCGAGAGAGATCGCAACAAGATGCTGGAGGATTTTATCGCTGGTTTCAATTACTTGAAGAACCACCCGGACTGTACAGGAAAAGTTGGTGTGGTCGGGTTTTGCTTTGGAGGCTGGATTTCGAATATGATGGCGGTCAAAGTTCCCGACCTCAAGGCTTCAGTGCCTTTTTATGGAGGGCAACCCGATTCGGATCAGGTGCCGCAGATTCAGGCACCACTGATGCTTCATTTCGCAGAGTTGGACAAACGCGTCAATGAAGGTTGGCCGGCCTACGAGGAGGCTCTCAAGCAAAACAAGAAGGAGTACCAGGCTTTTATGTACCCCGGAGTGAACCACGGTTTTCACAATGACACGACGCCTCGTTATGACAAGGCCGCAGCTGATCTCGCCTGGAACAGAACTATCGAATTTTTTGAGGAAAAATTGAGATAATTCAGCCAAATGATCAGGACGTTTTTCCTTGTTCTTATTTTTGGAATCTTTGTTTCCTGCCTCGAATCAGATGATCAGTACACTCTTGTGATTGAAGGGTTTGACTGGGGACCCGCAGTAAATAAAGTGATACTTCCCATGGAAAGGAAGCTAACATCTGTTGAAGGCCTCCGATTTACCGTGGAGGTAACTCGCCAAGCCGAATGTGCGGAGTTGCGACCAGAAGATGCAAAGGGAAAAAGACAGATAACGGCTGTATATGTTTCTGATTCAAGGGGAAACCCGGTTTCTCAGGGAACACACGTTACTTTGGATCTTGAAGTGTCCCCGGAACTGGTTCTTTCAAATCCTTTTTATTATTCGACCGATAACGGATGCAGCGGAAACAATTGGGTGACCTATCGACTGCAGATTTTTGAAGAGATGGAGAATCAGAGCTGGATAGAAGAGAAAAAAAGAATTCTTCCTCTGGTTGAAAAATTCAAATTGGATCATTCTTATGCCTTCAGTCCAGACCTGAAGCTAAATTATGCCTACTATGCTCCATCCGAATCAGAAGCAAAGACCCCATTGATCATATGGTTGCACGGTGGAGGAGAAGGCGGTAGAGACACCTCAATACCTCTTCTTGCGAACCGGGCGGCAAACTATGCCTCCAAGGAGATTCAACACTTCTTCGGGTCTGCCTATGTGCTGGTGCCTCAGTGTCCTGGAGCCTGGATGCACAATGAGGATGGCGAAGTAACCTGGGGAAAGGATAACGACGCCTATAACGAAGCTCTTATGGCTCTCATCGCCGACTTTGTCAAGGAGAATCCGAATATAGACTCCAATCGTATTTATGTGGGTGGTTGCTCTAACGGAGGATATATGAGCCTGAAACTGATACTGCTGCACCCCGATTATTTCGCGGCAGGATTCATCAGTGCTCTGGCTTACAGATCAGAATACTTGTCTGAACAGGAATTGAATCGTATAAAGCACATGCCTATCTGGTTCATTCACGCGAAGGATGATCGAACAACTCCGCCTGAGGAGACGGTGGTGCCCGTTTATAACCGGTTGATAGAGCTGGGAGCAGATAAGCTTCAATTCTCCTTTTATGATCATGTGTATGATGTTTCTGGAGAATTTGGAGGCACCGACTATCATTACAGTGGGCACTGGTCCTGGATTTATTCCCATGCGAACAAGGCCAGGATCAACTCCAATGGACAGGCTGTCGAATCATTGCCCGGGCAGCCTTCGCTCATGGAGTGGCTGGCAGATCAGACCAGGGAAAAACGTTAGCCTTGTCGTTCATCCTATAATAACGGGGGAACACAGACTTTTTTTATTCAAACCTCTCCAATTGGCGATTTTTGTAAAATGGCGGTATTCGGGGTAATTCGGCAGATCCGGGATTCAAAAGGACTATTTTACGACGAAATTCGAATAGGATTTATGAAAAGGAGAATTTTTCTTTGTTTTCTGTTTTTTGGTTGGGTTTGGGCGGCTAATGCCCAAAACAAGGAGGTTCATGTCAAATGGGTGGACAGCGGCATCAAACTCGATGGCGAGCTGAACGAAGCCGCCTGGTCGGAGGCTCTTCCTGCCACGGATTTCTGGCAGCATTTCCCCACGGATTCACTGCAGGCGACCTACCAGACAGAGATTCGCATGCTCTACGACGCGAAGTTCCTATACGTGGGTATCATCGTTTATGCTCCGGGTAAGGATTATGTAGTGCCATCCTTGCGTCGTGATTTCAGAGCCCGTGGAAACGACAACATCAGTTTGATGTTTGATACGTTCAATGACGGGAACAACGCGTTTTTCTTTGGGACCAACCCCGAAGGAGTGCAACGTGAGGCTTTGATAGCGGGAGGAGGAACGGGAACAGGGGGTTTCAACACTTCTTGGGACGTGAAATGGCAGAATGCCTCCAGCATGGGAGATGACTACTATATCTCAGAGATGAAAATTCCCATGTTTTCATTCAAATTCAGAGAGGGAGAGACAAAATGGCGATTCAACGCCTATCGCTTCGACACACAATCCAACGAATGGAGTACCTGGATGAACATTCCCCAGAACCAGGTGATCTTCAACCTGGCCTTCATGGGTGACATGATCTTTGAAAGACCCCTGGGCAAGTCAAAGACCCCTTTTGCTGTGATTCCCTATGTAGCGGGAAATGTGACCCAGGACTTTGATGCCAACTCTACGGATACGGATGCTTCATTTGGAGGGGATGCCAAGATTCCCCTCGGCAACAGCATGAATCTAGATTTGACCGTGAACCCTGATTTTTCGCAGGTGGAGGCAGATGAACTCGTTGTGAACCTCACGCGTTTCGAAGTTTTGCTTCCGGAACGACGCCAGTTCTTCATAGACAATGGTGACCTTTTCGCTGATTTTGGCAACAGTCGGGCAGCCAACCCATTTTTCTCTCGTCGAATAGGTATTGCAGAAGATGTTGAAGGTGACAATATTGCCAACCAGATCCTTGGAGGTGTCCGTTTGAGCGGCAAGCTGAATACGAACCTGAGACTCGGGGTCCTGAATATCCAAACGGCCGAAGACAAAGAAAATGAAATTCCGACCAACAACAATACGGTCATCGCACTTCAGCAAAAGGTTTTCAGTCGCTCCAACATCGGCTTCATTTTTGTGAACAGACAGGTTACCAAATCCACGGATTTCATAGAGGAGGCCGAAGAATTCAACAGGGTGATCGGACTGGATTACAATCTGCTGTCGGAAGATAATAAATGGGTGGGTAAGCTGTACATGCACAAGTCGTTTACCCCCGAGTCGGGGGACCAGGATTTGTCATCAGGTGCTTTTTTGGAGTACAACTCCAGGTACTGGAAGTTCAACCTGGGAGGACGATATGTCGGTGAAGACTTTCAGGCAGATCTCGGGTTCGTGCAGAGAAATGACATCATCCAGGTCGACCCGGTGGCCACGAGAATTTTTTACCCGACAGACTCAAAGATAAACACGCACACCATTGAAGTGCGGGCAAATTCCACCTGGGCCCCGGAGCTTGATTTTCAACACACCGATGCTTTCGTTGATGTCGAATACCAGATACAGTTCAAGAACCAGAACCAGATCGAGATGGCACTCAACAGCAGATACACGTACTTGTTGGAAGAATTCGATCCGACAGGGTCAGACGACGGGGTGCCGTTGCCCGCCTTTTCGGATTATTACTACACCAAGTTTGACTTTACCTTTGAATCCGACAGGAGAAAGCCTTTTTCGTTCACTGCAAGAACCGACCTGGGTCAGTTTTTCAATGGGAACCGGTATTCATTGACGAGCGATTTTCGTCTGAGACTACAACCCTTTTTCACGGCCTCTTTCAGGTCGAGCGTCAACTATATCGACCTCCCGGACCCATATCCCACGGAGACCATTTGGTTCATGGGCCCCAGAATGGACTTCACCTTTTCCAAGAATGTCTTTTGGTCTACCTTCATCCAGTTCAACAGCCAGGATGAGGATTTTGCGATCAATTCGAGGCTGCAATGGCGATTCAGACCATTATCGGATCTCTTTCTCGTTTACAACGACAATTACAAGACCACGCCTTTCGGGCCCAGTACGCGGGCTGTCATTCTGAAATTCACTTATTGGATCAACATTTGACGATCTGAAAACTCCTTTTTGTGAAAAGCTCCCAAATCGGGTGCGCCATCAACGGAGAATTTACTATTTTCATCCCCTGACCAACTACGCTCTCTTATGAACAATGCACCCGTTTTTACCAGTGATACCATCGTTTTCGGGCTCCTGATGATCACCCTCGGATTTATCTTTTACACTTCCTCTCTGAAAAAGGGATTTTGGAAGAAGTTTTACAGTATTGTTCCTGCACTGTTCATGGCCTACATGCTTCCGGCCCTTTTAACCACGCTGGGATTGATCGCTCCTGAATGGGAAACGGTCTCTGAGGATGGTGAGGTCATCGAACACGCATCTAATCTGTATTTCATGTCAAGTCGTTACCTGTTGCCTGCAGCTTTGGTGCTCATGACCCTGAGTATCGATCTCAGAGCGGTTTTTAACCTGGGGTGGAAGGCTCTCGCGATGTTTTTTACCGGTACGCTTGGCATAATCATCGGTGGGCCGATTGCTATCCTCATTATTTCTGCGATCTCACCTGATGTTGTAGGGGGTGCCGGACCGGATGCCGTATGGCGGGGTTTGGCCACCCTGGCGGGAAGCTGGATCGGTGGCGGCGCCAACCAGACCGCCATGCTCGAGATCTACGGCTACAATCAGAAGCTCTACGGAGGCATGGTATTCGTAGATATCGTCGTAGCCAATATCTGGATGGCGATCATCCTCATAGGTATCGGTCGATCCGATCGAATAGACAAATGGCTCAAGGCCGACAATAGGGCCATCGAGGAACTGAAGGAGAAAGTAACCTCTTTCAGCAAGAAAGTGGAAAGGAACCCGACCCTTACAGATCTGATGATCATGACGGGGATTTCCTTCGGAACGGTCAGCCTGGCGCATTTTGCAGCGGGATACCTGGGAGATTTTTTCTCGGTGTGGGTCAATGGGTTTGAGAATCAGACCACCAGAAACATATTTACCTTCCTGGGTTCTTCTTTCTTCTGGATGATCAGCCTTTCGACGTTAGCGGCCATATTCCTGTCTTTTACCAGGGCTAGAAACTACGAGGGCGCAGGTGCGAGCAGGATAGGAAGCGTATTTATCTATATCCTGGTAGCGAGCATCGGCATGAAAATGGACCTGACGCTGATACTGGACAATGTCGGTTTGGTGGCGGTAGGCATGGTTTGGATGGCCATACACGCCGGATTGTTGATTTTGGTGGCTAAATTGATACGGGCGCCCTATTTCTTTTTGGCGGTGGGAAGCCAGGCCAATGTCGGGGGAGCCGCTTCGGCTCCGGTGGTGGCATCCGCTTTTCACCCGTCGCTGGCGACAGTCGGTGTGCTGTTGGCTGTTTTCGGATATGCCGTAGGCACTGTAGGTGCCATTGCCTGTACAATCCTCATGCAACTGGTATCACCCTGAAAGGAGCTCAGAAAAGAGAGTAGGGGCTAGTTTTATCGGGATTTTCTAATATATTTGCCGCCATAAAACTGAAAGGATGAAGAAGATTGCGCTTTGGATGATGGTCATTGCCATGGCAGCGGCGTGTAGCCGGGAGGCGGACAACACGATGTACGTAAAAGGGACGATCAAGGGGTTGAAAAAAGGTACCCTTTACCTTCAAAAACAGATGGATTCACTTATTGTCTCAGTGGATTCTGCCTTTGTTGACGGAACAGACACCTTCATGCTCCAGGATGAGATCGAGAGCCCCGAGATGTACTACCTGACCCTGGGAACCGGCGATAAGAAAATTGCTTTTTTCGGAGAAAGAGACACGGTCTACGTCAGTTCAAACCTCGAGAAATTCGCGATCAAGGCGAAGGTAACCGGATCAGAGAATCAGGCCCTTTTGGACAAATATTACGATATGGCCAAGAAATTCAATGATCAGAATCTGGATTTGATCAAGGAGGAATTTGAGGCCAGGAAAAAAGGCAGTCAGGACTCCATCGCCGAAGTGGAGAAGAAAATGAACAACTGGACAAGACGCAGGTATCTGTATACCACCAATTTCGCCATCAACAACGGATCGTATGAGGTGTCGCCTTACATCGCTCTTACCGAGCTCGCGGATGCCAATGTGGCGCTACTCGATACGATCAACAGTTCGCTTTCCGATGAGGTAAGAGCCTCGAAATACGGGAAGCAACTGAATCGATTCATTCAGGGCATCAAAGAGAATCAGGCAGGGGAGAACCCGTCCAACTGATTCGAGTCGCACTTGTTAAAAGCGGTTGTCACCATCGAGAAGGTCTCCCAATCCACCGAGAATGCTTCCTTCACCCCGGCTTTTGCCTCCTGATTTTGGAGCGTAAGCCAAGACCCTGTTTGCCAATCGGCTAAAAGGCAGAGATTGGATCGCAACGGTTCCGGGACCGCGCAGCGTGGCAAAAAACATGCCTTCTCCACCGAAGATCGTATTTCGAATTCCCCCTACGAATTCTATGTCATAGTCAACTGTGCGACTGAATCCAACCAGGCAGCCCGTATCCACGCGCAGCATCTCGCCGGCTTTCAAGTCCCTTTTTACAACGGTTCCACTGGCGTGCAGGAAAGCAAGCCCGTCTCCCTGGACTTTCTGCATGATGAAGCCCTCTCCGCCAAAAAGCCCGCGCCCTATTTTCTTGGAGAATTCAATGCTAATTGAAACTCCCTTGGCGGCGCATAGAAAAGCGTCTTTCTGACAGATGAACTCTCCGTTGAAATCGGTGAGGTGAACCGGAAGGATCTTTCCGGGGTAGGGGGAGGCAAAGGAGATTTTGCGCTTCTGGCCGGACGCGTTTGTGAATACGGTCATAAAGAGGCTTTCACCGGTCAAAAGTCGCTTCCCGGCTGAGAACAGACTTCCCAAAATGTCCTTGGACTGTCCTGAACCATCTCCAAAGATGGTGTCCATGGTGATATTGTCATCCATCATCATGAAGCTGCCCGACTCTGCGACGACCCCTTCATGGGGATCAAGCTCGATTTCTACGAATTGCATTTCTTCTCCGTGAATTTCGTAGTCGATTTCGTGTGCTGTCATAACTGAGGGTATTAAGATTTTACGGGGTATTAAGATTTTACTTTGATGCTCCAGGTAAATTCGAATGAGGAGACCTTTTCGTATTGTTCGTTGAACCCTTCTGCCTGCAACAGGAAGGTTTGTCCTTCGCCGGTTTTTATCGATCGCTCGATCGCCTCGTCAATGCGAGAGCCCTGGTCGCAATTGAAGGTAATCAGGCCCGTTGCTTTCTTGAAAAAATCTCCCTCCTGGTGAACGACCAGCATTGAGATCTTTTTTTTGGACTCCCTTATTTTCTTCATGACCAAAAGGCCGGTTACCAACTCTGCAGCCATGCCCTGGGTGGCCCAGTACAAAGACTTAAAAGGGTTCTGATTGATCCACTTGTGACGTACCGAAGCCATGGCCTCATTGTCAGATATTCCTGTCACCCGGATGCCCGAAAAATAGGCAGAGGGAAGTTTAAGAGCTAGAAATCGATTTAGGTTGGAAACGCTGAATTTCGTCATAAACTGCTGTTAGACCCCTAAATTACGATAATTTGAGGGATTCAGAGCCCGAAATATAATGTTAAAAAAATGTTAAAATATAGTACTGTGTATTGCATAGTATTGTCTTTTGTATATATATTTGCATAAGAAAGTATTATATACATTTAATTATGTCAACGAAGAACGATAACAACACGGCTTTTTTAATTCACCTTTCCGCTTTTTTCGGGTATGTGATTCCCTTCGGAGCCATCGTAGGTCCGTTGGTGATTTGGGAGATCAACAAGGAGAAAAGCGAATTCGTGAATGAGAACGGCAAGGAGGCCATCAATTTTAACCTGAGCTATTTGTTGTATACTTTTTTATTGGGCCTTTCCGTCGTTCCCTTTATCATTCGCACCGTGGTATCGGAGTTCCATCATCTGGACCTGTTTGGTATTATCACAGCAGGTTCGCTAATCGGACTTCTGGTCATCGTAAAGTTTGTTCTGATCATTCTCGCTGCCGTTTCGGCCAATAGAGGCGAGGTGTATCACTATCCCCTAACAATCAAATTCATCAAATAAAGCAAAAATCATGATCGATCTAATTGTATCCATCGTCATTTACATCGTCAATACCTTACCCTCCATATTGTTTTAAGCAATGGAGTCTAGAACAGAGTATTAAAGAATAAAAAGAAAAACATGAAGATAGAAAACACAAAGGCGCAGATGCGAAAAGGGGTTCTGGAGTTTTGCATCCTCTCCATTCTTTCGAAGGGAGATGCATACACTTCAGAAATTCTTTCCCAGTTGAAGGACGCCAAGCTGCTTGTGGTTGAAGGAACGGTATATCCCTTATTGACCCGGCTCAAGAATGCCGGTCTTCTCAGCTACAGATGGGAAGAATCCACCTCGGGTCCGCCTCGAAAATACTACGGTCTGACCGAGACGGGAAAGATTTTCCTGTCCGGATTGAACACAACCTGGAACGAGCTGGTAGCAGCCGTTCAGATAGTCACAAAGAATAACGAATCAAAATCAACGAAAAAATGAACAAGACAATCAATATAAACCTGGGTGGCGTATTTTTTCACATCGATGAAATCGCTTATCAAAAGCTGAAAGGATATCTGGATGCGATTCGAAGGTCATTGAGTGATGACCCTCAGGGCAGGGATGAGATCATTACCGATATTGAGACGCGTATAGGAGAATTGTTGTCTGATAAAATCAAGGACATTCGCCAGGTTGTCAACGAATCGGATATCGAAGAGGTGATCGAGGTCATGGGACGGCCCGAAGACTATATGGTCGATGACGAGATCTTCAGCGACGAGAGCTACACCGCATACGGCAAAAGAAGAACCAAAAAACTGTATCGCGACGGGAGCGACAAGTTTCTCGGAGGGGTCTCCTCGGGAATTGCACACTATCTCAACGTAGATGTGATCTGGATACGACTGGGATGGCTGATCGCGGCGTTTGGTTTCGGTTTTGGATTCATTGTGTATCCATTGCTATGGATCCTGCTGCCCGAAGCCACCACCACTGCCGAAAAGCTGGAAATGGAAGGTGAGCCGGTCAACATCAGCAACATTGAAAAAAAAATTCGTGACGAGCTCTCCCAGGCCTCGGCCCGCGTAAAAGACGGGATCGAAGACGTTTCCGAGAAGGTCAAGAATGCTGATTATAAAGGTTACGGCGATCGGGCCAAGTCGGGATCGCAGGATTTCATTGAAACCCTTGGGAAAATCTTTGTCACGGTCTTCATGATCATCGGCAAATTCATTGGAGTATTATTGGTCATCATTGCCGTGGTGACCATTCTTGCCCTTTTAATCAGTCTGTTCACAATAGGCTCCATGGACTTCCTCCATCATGAATGGTTCAGCTATGACTCCTTTTTCTACAATTCTTCAGGTCTGCCGGTCTGGGTGATCTCCATACTGACCTTTATATTAATCGGAATTCCGTTTTTCTTCCTGTTTGCCCTGGGTCTAAGGATTCTTTCAAACAATACGAAGACAGTCGGAAAAACAGCAAAACTGACCTTGCTCGGCATCTGGCTCATGGCGCTCTTGACTGCGATCTTCTTTGGAACCCGCCAGTATATGATGACCGCTTATGACGGTTCGGTTACCGTGAGAACCGAAGTGCCCTACAGCACCCTCGACACCCTTCGCTTGAGTATCGAAAGCGACAAAGGTATTGTGGACAGGCTTGAAGCCGATCAAACCTGGGAGACCAGACACAGTTGGGACCGGGAGATCGTAATCGATGAGAACGACGTCGAGAAGATCTATTCGAACAACATCCGTTTGAACATCTATCCGGCCACCGACAGCCTGGTTTACGTGAAAACGCGCAAACGGTCAAAGGGGCAGAGCCGCAAAGATGCACGCGAAAATGCCCGATTGATTGAACACGAGGTTGTTCTGACAGGTGATGAGCTCCAGGTGCCCGGGTATTTTCTATCGGATATAGGTAACCGATTTGGAGATCAGCGCGTGTATGTCGATGTGTTTCTCCCCATGAACCAGGTAGTCTACCTGGAAGAATCCTCAAGAACCTTCCTCTACGAAGTTGACAATATACAGGGGGTTTATGACAATGATATGGCCGGTCATCATTTCAAAATGACACGGGATGGATTGGATTGCCTGGACTGCGAGGACTTTGAGATCAACACCTCGGCCCCAGATTCCGATCCGGAATCGTTTAACATGAAAATCGACGAAGATGGAGTTCATATCCAGATACAAGATGAGGACCGTGAAAAGGCCGAAGTTCGAATTGATCAAAACGGCGTTCTGGTCAGAAGCTCCAAAGACTCCATTTGATCCGAAGACTCCAAAAAAAAGACTCCATTGAAAATGTAACATTCGACTCATGTACAGAGTCTAATAGATGATTCTTTGCCCGTGAGCAGGATATTCACGGCGACCGAATTACCATAGAAAACCTTGAAAATACTACAACAATGAAAACCTTATTTAAACTATCAGCTCTTGTGTTTTTGCTCATTGGAACCACCTCCTGCTTCATGGATGGCGTGAAAGGGGATGGCAATGTGATCACCAAAAAACGCAAGATTTCGGATGACTTTTCCCGAATTGAAGTAAGTCGCGGACTCGACTTGTATCTGACCAAAAGCAAAAACGTTTCCCTCGAAGTGGAAGCCGACGAGAATTTGCACGAACTGATTGAAACCGACGTCAGAGATGGCGTTCTCAAGATAACCTCTTCAAAAAACATTTGGAGTGCCAGCTCGAAAAAAATCCATTTGCATGTGGATCACCTTAACGCAATCGCCGTCAACAGCGGTGCAGAGGTCTTTACGCGAAACACTTTTGAAAGCGATGAGCTTCGATTGAGCGTATCAAGTGGCGCCACAGCTGACATGGAACTGAAAGTCACAGATCTTTCGTGCGACATCTCCAGCGGTGCGGATATTGAACTCGCCGGCCAGGCTGAAAACTTCAGGGTGTCGTCTTCCAGTGGAAGTGACGTCAAAGCCTACGAGCTGGAAGCCAAGAATTGCAACGCAGACGCCAGCAGTGGTTCTGACATCAAGCTGACCGCAATCGAAACGATCGAAGCAAGAGCCACCAGCGGTGCAGACATCAAATACAAAGGCAGCCCGAGGGTTATTCAACAGGAAGACAACTCTGGTGGAAGCGTAAGGAATGTCGGAGCCTGATCTCTGGCATCTAGCAATGATGCCCTAAGACGCCATCAGGCGTTCAGAATCACATCTTTGGCGTGATTGACGTATTTCCTGCCGATGGGAATGCGTTTTCCCTTTAAAAGGACTGAATTGCCTTCAAGTGCGTCAATTTTGTCCAGAGAGACTGTAAAGGACCTGTGAATTCTAAGGAATTTGCTTTTTGGAAGTTCCTCAGTGATGCTGGTCAGCGATTTATGAGCCAGAAAATCCCCCTCACTGGTAAAGACTTTGATATAGTCCTTGAGGCTTTCAATGAAATGGATGTCATCGTACTTGATTCGTACCAGCTTTTTATCGACTTTGAGGAAAATAAATGATTTTTCAGCAGAGTCATGGGCATTTTCCATCGACCTGTCTGCATTGAACTTCAAAGACAGCTTGTTGATCGATTTTAGGAATCTGTTGAAAGGGATGGGCTTCACCAGGTAATCGAGTACGTCGAGGTCGTAGCTCTCAACTGCGTATTCGCGATAAGCCGTCGTAATGACAAAGGACGGTTTGGCTTCAATGCTCCGAATGAACTCAAGGCCATTCATTTTAGGCATATTGATGTCTATGAAAACAGCTTCTATTTCCCCGGACTCGATCAGCTCAAGAGCCTCCAGCGGATTGGTAAAGCTTCCCACATGCTCGACATTGGAAAACTCCTTCAGGTAGTTTTCAATGACCTCAGCAGCCAGAGGCTCATCATCAATTATGATGCATTTGATTTTCATAGGGGCAATTTCAATGAGACCTTGAACATTTCATCCGTAGCGCTCGTATTCAACTTGTATTTTTTTCCGTACAGAAGGTCCAGTCGACGTTTCACGTTCTCAATGCCAATGCCGTGTCTGGGTGTTGAATCTCTGTGTTCGTCCAAGGAATTTTCAACGCTAAAGTACAGAAATTTGTCCCGAACGGCAAAGTTGATATTGACTTTTATGTCCCCTTGCTTTTTTACTCCGTGCTTGAAGCAATTCTCTACAAAAGGCAGAAAGATCAGGGGCGGAATTTCCACCTCGTCGATGTCTCCATCGATGTTGATCTCCGATTTCACACGTTCCCCGTAGCGGAGTTTCTCCAACTCCAGGTAACTGTGGAGGTAGTTGATCGCTTTGAGCAGGCTGACACGAGGCTCCTTGACTTCGTAAAGCACATATTGCATGATCTCAGAGAGCTTCATGACGACGTCGGGTGCATTGGGAGATTGTTTGATCACCAGGGCATAGAGGTTATTCAAGGTATTGAAAAAGAAATGAGGCTGAATCTGGGATTTGAGAAAATCGAGCTCCGTCTGCAGGTGGATGCGCTGCAGCTCGTCATTTTTCCTTTTTTCAGTGACCCAGTCATAGGCGAGTTTGATGGCCGAAACCAGGGCTACGACATAAATGGTCCCGATCATCACCTCGACAATGTGAATCAACGTGAAAGGCTCCTGGTAGCCCTGGGCCTCGGGCCAGAGGTCTTTCGATACCAGCAGGTAGTTCAAGCCGCTTCGAATCACATAGAAAACAAACAGGCTGACGATGAAATAGAAAAAGAATTGGAGGTATTTCTTCTTGAGGATAAACCGGGGAATCAGAAAATAAATGGTGAAATACGTAATGATGATGTTCAATGGAAACTCGACCAGGTTGGATTTCAGGGAGTACCAGTAATCCTTGTTGATGCTCGCAAAGCGGAAGAAATTGAAAACGAAATACACGATCCAGAAGAGGATGTGAAATCTCACCGGAATCCTGAACTCTGAAAACAATTTCTTAAACATGGTCAAATAGTTTGAAACCTAGGATCCTTTTCCGATGCGGATGAATTGCAGGTACTCGTCGTTTTTGGCAGCAATCAGATAATCTGCATTTTTGATACGGATCACTGCGAGGTCCTTCGTGTCGCCTCGTACGTACAGACCGCTTTCCCGGGCCGGAACAGGGGAGAAGCCACCCTTGCCATCCCCTTTGAGGTATAAACCGATGCTTGCGTCGTTTCGCGGGGTTTCGACTTCCGACCCGTAGAGGTTGCCCGCCGTGATCAGGTCGAGGTTGCCGTCCTGGTCAACGTCTCGTGGAATTATCTGATTGATGCTTGAGAGCTGCGCTGCGTTGGGCAATTTGTGAATTACAAATTCTCCCTCCCGGTTTTCCAGATAAATGCTGGCAAAAGACCGAACCTGGTAATGAAGTGATCGTTCCAGGTCCTTTTTGGTATAAACGTCTTCCAGGGTGGCTACGGCAAAGGCATCATAGTCCTTGAATTTTTTCTTGATGGCCGGAATCTGCTCCGATGAGCACTGTCTGCCGCGAACCGGAAACTTCTCACCTTCATCGTAATAGCTGAGCACGATGTCGTTTTTATCATTTTTATCAAAGTCGTTCAGATAGACGTCGAACGTTTCTTCTTCACTCGCCTGGTACTTGTAATTCAAACCCAGGTTGCCCAAGACAAAATCGGGGTCACCGTCCTTGTCAAAATCACCCTCGGCAATCGAGAACCACCAGCCATTCGACGCATCGAGGTTGAGTTTTTTTGTGATGTCTTCAAAGCTGCCCCGGTTGTTTCTCAAAATGGTGATCGGCATCCATTCGCCAACAACGATCAGATCCACCCAGCCATCCTGGTCGTAGTCGGTCCAGGAGGCATCCGTCACCATCCCGATTTGGGATAGGGCAGGAGCAATTTCGGCAGTTACGTCCCTGAAAGCCGGTTTTCCTGTTGCACTGACATTTTCTAGTATATAGCTGTTTGTAGGCATGGGATAGTCCTTTGGAGTCAAACGCCCACCCACAAAGAGATCCAGGTCTCCGTCC
>Ga0272441_10004272_pt1 | contig 26162 bp, 20 predicted proteins | sample SSMProp6N_FD_193582 | JGI IMG/M metagenome (GOLD analysis project Ga0272441, IMG submission 193582) | Marine sediment archaeal communities from Little Sippewissett salt marsh, Falmouth, MA, United States - SSM-Prop-6N | ecosystem: Environmental > Aquatic > Marine > Wetlands > Sediment ...
TCCAGCGCGCGGGCCGGGCATGGCGTGACCGGAAAAAGGTCCAAGGAGTCTTTTTCGCTCCAACGCCGTCGGTAGTCGGCAAGAAGCCCGGCACGAAAAAGACTCCTGGAACCTTTTTCGCGGGGACCGGTCCTCAGAGGCCGAAGAAGTTCGGCTCGCCGGGCTTCTTTTCCCGCCGGACGGGGCGCGGCGGCCGGGGCCGGCGGCGGGGCGCTGGAGGCGGTGCCGCAGCCGGCGCCGGTTCGGGTTCCGTCGCCGTCGGTTCGGGTTCCGTCGTCGTCGGCTCGGGCTCGGGTTGCGTCTGGGGCTCCGGTTGAGGTAGCGGTTCGGGCTCCGCCGCCGCCACCACCGTCGGGGGCGGCTTCTCATCGACCAGGGCCGCTCGGCGGGAGGGCGGGGCGAACGACGGCCCGGGCGCCCACCCGAACAGCCGGGCAAACACGAGCCGTTGGCCCTGGATTTTCACCCGTCCGACGAGCGTGCCGCCCGTCACGACCCACGTGCCCGCCCGCGCCCGGGCTTTGCCCGCCCCACCCTGTGGTCCATAGTACGCCGACAGCATGTCCGCCTGGACAATGAGCGGCGTGGACGCGCCGCTCGGCTGGAGCACCGTGAACGCGTCGCCGCGCAGGTTGACCGTCTCGGCAACGCGGGCGTAGGTGACGAAGCCGCGAGGCCACTCGCCCGCGCCCCGGCCGAGGTCGTCGGCGGCGTGCTGGAACAGCGCCTTGCGATAGGTCGCGCTGACCTGTCCGAGGGCGTCGAGGAGGCCCATCGAGTTTTCCAGGGCGGCCTCGCGGACGTTCTGCGGCGTCCCCGGGGCCGAGAGGATGGTCGCGGCGCCCTCGGCCATCTGCGCGAACTGGGCATACAGCCCGCTCGGAAACACGATGCCCTCGGCGTCGCAGTTGGGGCACGGTTTCTGCTCTCTGCGGTAGATGCGCTGGATCCGGTTCATGACCCGCCGCGTCCCGACGAACTTGCGGATCCAGATCTTCCCGGTCCCCTTGCAGCGCGAGCAAACGCTTCGCCGTTTGACGAGGCGGACCGCGGCGGCGAAGGTGGCGGGGGTAGGCGGTTGGCCGGTGTAGAGAACCAGGTCCGTCGGCCAGACGGCGACGGGCAACGCCGCCAGCGGCTTCAGGTCCGTCCCGGCCTCCAGCAGGGCCTTGCGGACGCTCGCGGCCGAGACCGCCATCGGCTTCTCGGTGCCGATCATCTGGAGCAGGACGGCGACGGCGGTCCCGTCCTCCGCCAGGAGGGGCGCGCCGGTGGCGAGGTCGCACCGCGGGCACAGGAAGGTGTAGAAGTCGGCCGGGCCGGAGGGCGCCTGGCAGGCGGTCTGCTCGGCCAGGGCGGCCGGCGCCGGTCCCGGCACGAGCCGGCCGCGGGTCACGGCGAGCGACTCGCCCCACTGCCACCCGAGGGCCAGGACGGCCGTCCCGTCCTCGCCGACGGCCTCCGGCCGGATGGCCAGGCCCTCGCGCTGGCCGGCCTCGCCCTCCAACCGCAGGGCCACGAGGCTGGTGGCGGCGTCGGCCATGCCGAACTGCGTGGCCTCGGCCGTCGTCCCGTCGCTGAACCGGACGGTGACCTTGGCCGCCCCGGGCTGCGACACCGTCGCCAGGTCCGTGACGACGAACCCGCCCTTGCCCATCACGAAACCGCTGGCGAAGGCGATGGGCAGGCCGAGCGGCCCTTCGACGACAACCTGGCACACGCTGGGCTCAGCCGCCTTGCGGAGCGCCAGGACATCGACCTGGGCTGGCGCGGGAACCGCGCCGGCCACCATCAGGCACCATCCCGCCACCAGACATCCACTGACGCGCGGAAGCATGGCTTCCCCCCGCTATAACGGTTCATCGTTCAGCATGGCACGGTGGGCGGTCTTGCCCACCGCGTGGCGCCCAAGACCGGGCACCGCGCAACGTTAACGTTAGACGTAAGTCTCTGTCCAGAGTTCCGTCGTGCGACCGCGCCGCGGCGGCCGCGAGATGGCCTGGAAGCCGTTTCAATCCCCTCTCCCATCAAGCGAGCGGGAGGAACATCACAGGCCGAAGAAATCCGGCTTGCCGTCGTCGCGTCCGGCCGGCGGGACGGGCGGCGACCGCCGGGACGGCTGGTGCGACTTCCGGAGATACGCCGGTAGCGGTCCGAGGTTCGGTCCCCACTCCCATCCGAAGAGGCTGGTGTACACCGCGGACTGGTCGGCCACGTGAACCGCCTCGCGCGCGAGACCCACGAGCACGATCCAGTCGCCGATGGCCGGGTGCCGAGACGACGCCGCCTCCGCGCCGAGGGCGCGCTCCAGGTCCTCCGACGCCACCGCCAGCCGGACGGCGGAATCATACACGCGGAGAAACGTATACGGCCGGCCGCCTTCCTTTACGGTCTCCAACCGCTGGGCGTAGACCACCACGCCTCGAGGAAACGGCCCCTTGCCCTTCCCCAGATCGTCGGCGGCCTGCTCGGCCAAACGGCGCCGGTACGGGTTCCCGACGCGGCGGAGGGCGCTGAGCAGGGCGCTGCTGTTGTTGATGACCGCCTCCATCACGGCGAGGGGGGTGGCGGGGTCGGCGCCCAGGCGGGTGGCGCCCTCGGCGGTCCGGGCGAAGAACTCGTACAGACCCTCCTTGCAGACGATGCCGTCCCCGCCGCACTCGTCGCACCGCTTCGGCACTCGCTGCACCACCGGCCGCACCATCCCGCCCATCCGGCGCGTGCCGACGACCTTCCTCACCATGATCTTTCCGTCGCCGCGGCATTTGTCGCACCGGCTGCGCAACTTGACGGCCCGGACGGCGCCGGCGAACTGCTGGGGCGTCATCGGATCGCCGGGCAGCGTCTGGACAAGGATGGGCCAGACGGGGGCCGGCAACTCGGAGAGGGGCTGGAGTTTCGCCTCGGCCCCCAACAGGGCCCGGCGGAGGGCGGCCGCCGGCACCGCCACCAGGCCGTCTATCCCGGACACGTGCAACAGGGTGGCGGCCACGCCGCCCCCCGCGTCGATGAGGGGCGCCCCGACGCTGATGCCCTTGGCCGGCGCGCACAGGCGGTTGAAGGTGACCCCGGTCTCGGGCGGCTTGAGGCCGCACGCCGCCGCCAGGTCGGCCGCGGGAACCGCGTCGGCGAGGCGGCCGGTCACGAGGTCGATCTCCGCCCCGTGTCGCCAGCCGACAACGGCGATGGGCAGACCGCCGTCGGCCGCCCCGGCCGCCGTCGAGAGCGACAGGCCGCCCAGGTCCTTCCGGGCCTCGGGCAAGGCCACGGCCACGAGCCCGGTGGCGGGGTCGGCCATGCCGAAGTCCTGCGACGTCACCGCCTCGCCGTCCTTGAACTGGATGGTCACCTTCTTTACGCCCGGCCGGGCCAGCGACGCCAGGTCCGTGATGACGAACTTGCCCGCGCCCAGGAGAAACCCGGTGGCGTACGCCTCGGGCACGCCCAGGGCGCCATCGGCCCGGACGAGGCAGACGCGCGGCCCAATGGCCTTGCGAATCTCAAGCGGGTCCGGCAGCACCGGCGCCTCGGCCGCCCGGGACACACCCGGACCGGCCGCCGCCACGGCGCCGACCACCACTGCCAGCGCGATTGCATACGGGGTCTTCACGGATTTCACCTGCGTTTCGTGGGTTCCACGTCCGGCTTCTTGTACGACACCGACGCCGGAACGTCCGTCGAATGGGACGTGGGCCGACCGACGTTATTGTCGCCAAGAAGGCCGTGCTCTGTCCAGTTCCCTTTGGACGGCGGTGGCGGTTTCGGTGCTGGACCGGGCGCGGGCCCCCTCGTATAATGCGGCTACCTCAGCCCGACGACCTCTGCGATGTCCAGGAACCAATCATCATGACCGAGCACGGCGAAGGGGCTGCCTCCGCGCCGGCGGCGCGGGTGAACTGGAAACGGATGCTGAAGGTGTGGGGCATCCTGGCGGCCAGCATGACGGTGGGGGCCCTGGCGTGCTGGTCGGCGATGCATGCCGCCCTGCCCGAGTCGCCCGCGCCCCCGCCCACGAGCGGCGGCGTGCCCGAGGCGAGCGACCTGGCGGCCCTCGTCTGGCCGGACGACCTGGCCGAGCCCCGATCCTGGCACTACATCGTGCTCCACCATTCCGCCACGCCGTCCGCCACCCTGGAGGCCATTCGCCGGTACCACGTGGGCATCGGCTTCGAAGGGGTCGGCTACCACTTTGTGATCAATAACGGGCGTGGCCCGGGGACCGAGGACGGCGACATCACGCCCACCCGGCGATGGATGGAGCAGCGGGCCGGCGCCCACGCCCACATTGCCCGGCATCCCGAATACAACCGGGCCGGCATCGGCATCTGCCTGGTCGGGAACTTCGAGAAAACGACGCCGACGCCGAAGCAGATGGTGGCCGTCGAGCGCCTCGTGGTGGCGCTGGCGCGGCGATACGACATTCCGCTGCACGCCGTCGTGGGCCATGGGGAACTGAAGAACACGAAGTGCCCCGGCCGCCTCTTCCCCATGGAGACGTTCCTGATGGACCTTCGGCAGGCGAGGCTTCTGGAGCATCTCCAGGACACCGGCGCCGCCCCGTGACGGAGCCGACCGGAGACCCGGCGTGACACCCGATCCGCAAGACGACCCCCGCGACGCCCGGCCGCCGCCGCCCATGGCGGAGGTGATCGACCGCCTGGACCGGGCGGCGATCCTGGCGCGACGCGACCCGCTGCGGACCGGCAACCTCATCCACCTGCCCCAGAAGGACGACGTCGTCATCCTGGGCGACATCCACGGCGACCGCGAAAACTTCGAGCGCGTCCTCGACTGGGCCGCCCTGCATCTGCACAAGAAGCGATACCTGGTGATCCAGGAACTGATTCACGGCGGCCCGCGCGACGCCGGCGGCGGGGACCTCAGTTTCCGGCTCCTCGAAGACGCCGCACGCCTCAAGTGCCGCTTCCAGTCGCAGGTCCAGATGGTCCTCTCGAACCACGACCTGTGCGAGGTGCTCGGCTCGTCCGTCAAGAAGGCCGGCAAGGACGTCAGCGAGCCGTTCCGCCGGGGCATCGGCAGCGCGTACGGCCAGGACTGGCCGGAAGTCCTCAACGCGTACCGGCGGTTTCTGTCGGCCCTGCCGCTGGCGGTCCGGACGCCGAGCGGCATCTTCATCAGCCACTCCACGCCCCAGCGGAGCGCCCTGGCCGGGTTCGACTACAGCATCTTCGAGCGGCCGCCCACGATGGACGATTACCTGCCGGGCGGCAGCGTGTACGAACTCGTCTGGGGCCGCAACCACGACCAGACCGCCGCCGACGAGTTCGCCCGCCACGTCGGGGCGGAGATTCTCGTCACGGGGCACCAGACCTCGCTGCCGGGCGTCAAGACGCCGACCTCGCGGCACATCATTCTGACCTCCGACGGGCCGCTCGGCCGCTTCCTGACCCTCCGCCTGAACGTCCGGGCCCCGTACCACGTGGTGCTGCGGCAGGCGATGAAGATCCGGTCGCTGCCGTAGGCGGGCGACCGTTTCCGCGCGGGGTATCTCCGGATGCACCGCGCGCCGCGAAGGCGAGCGCGGCAGGCCGTCCTCATCCGAGATGGCTGACTCGCACGGCCAACCGGGAGTGACCGGCTGCTGCCGCAGCCGGCTCCAGCGGCAGGCGCCGCGTCGTTCGAGCCAGCCTCAGGGCGTCGCGGAGCAACGCCGAGACGGTAGCCCCGGCCGCAAGCCCGGGGGATCGGAAACGGGCCGGCCGACCCTGGAGCCCCGGCAGGGGCGTAAGAACTTTGCGAGCGAGCACCCGAACGAGGCGCGCTTTCGCCCCTGCGGGGCTCAGAAGCAAAGAAGACCGCACCGCTCGGATCACCCCGGACTCGCGTCCGGGGCTACCGTCTTACGCCGCCTCCGGCGGCTGAAGGCGGCGCTCGCCTCCACTTTGGGGATAACACCAACTTTGGGAAAGCGTAGGTACCGCACGATATCTCGCATGGCCACCCGCCATAAAACGCTGGCGCCCCCGTGGCAAAACGTCACTTCCCTCTCGCGGTCCACGACAGATTTTGGTATCCTGGTATTCCAAGATAGACGACTCGGCGTAGGGGGCGAAGCGATGCTGCGACGCGCGTGTTTTCTGTTTGTGGCTGCCATCTTCGTATATGGCGGCGCCGGATGTGCCACCTCGAGAAGGGAAAACCTGGAAAAAGTTGCTCGGGACTGGTGCGAGACGATCCGCGCCAGCCAGGTCATGCCCGTCTATCCGCCGCACGAGGACCTGCAGGTCGGCGACGTGTTCCTCGTCCAGGCCACCATGTCGCAGGAGGAAGAGGACTGGAAAGACCGCGGGTACCTCCCCCTGCCGCGGCAAGTCACCCGCCTCCACCAACTGGACTTCGACACGTTCTACCAGCCGGCCTACTGGGAAGGCACATATCAGCCGGGAGACACCGGGCACGAGCGACCGGTACCGGGCGTCGTCGAGCGCGATCCCAAGACGGGCCGGTTCACGAACGTCCGGGCGCCGCGGGCCGCGTTCCCGAGTTACCATGTCGAAGTCGATCTCGGAGCGGGCCTGACCGCCGCCCTCCCCATCAAGGGGTTCATGGTGGGCCTCGGCATGCTCCACGCCGAGTCGGGCACGGCTTCCGTGCTCCTTTCCGACGCCTACACGTACGGTCTGCCGGAGGAAGAGATCCTTGGGCGCCTGGCCGAGTGGGCCGAGAACAATCAGCCCGCCCTCGCCCAGATCTACGAAGCCCAGGCGAAGGAAGAGCGATGGAACTGGACCACCCTGCGATGCGAACCGGAACGCGCCTACCTCCGCGTCATCACGCGCGTCTTCCTGGTCAGCAAGATCGACGTGAGCATCACCGCCGACCGCGCCGGCGCGCTGGGGGTGGACGTGAAACCGGTGGTCGGCATCGGCGGTAAGCCCGCCGCGTCCGTCCCCCAGAAGGCCGTGGCGGCCGAAGACGGTCCCGCCGGCGCGCCCGACGCACCAGGGAATGGCAACGGAGAAGAGGCCGCAGCCGAGGAGGGGGAAGAGGCTCCCGCGCCCGCCGACACCACGTCGGGCGCGGGCGCCGACTCCGGGCCGAAACCCGTCGTCCTCCTCAAACTGAAGCCCGGCGAAACCGCCGAGAACTACCAGGCCATGGCCGATGCGTTCGCCGAGGCGCTCCACGCCCAGGGCGTCGGCGCGTCCTTCCGTTTCGCCTACGCCACCGGAAGGACCGTCGGCATGGAGGAAACGTTCGATCGGCCCATCGTCATCGGCTATCACGGCTTCGACGTGCCGATCATCGCCGACGGCAAGCTCGGAATGGCACGGGCCACCTACCAGCGGATCGAGAACAAGCAGGAGGTCGATCCCACAGCGAAGGAAGCACCGGAATGGTTCAAGCCCGCCCATCGCAAACTGTACACCCAGGTTCAGGCCTTCCGAAAGAAATGGGTGAATCTACAAGACCTGCCGAGGCAAGTCGCGGCGATCGCCACCCTGGCCGAGGCGTTTATCCACTCAATCGACAACCACGAGTTCAAGGTAAACGAAGACGAGCAGAAAAAACGATTCAACGATGTCTTAAAATGGTCCGAAGATCTGCTCGCCAAACCGACCGTTCCTGAAGAGGCCGCGCAGAGTCTTCTCGAACGGTTCCTGACACGCGTCCGGCATCTCGCAGGCAGCGACTCGGCCACAGAGGAACAAGCCGCGCGCATCCTTCGCGAGACGGATTTCTGACGAGCGAAACGAGCGGAAAGGGTCTGCCATGCCCTCCTACCTTCAGCCGATGGACGACCAACTGTCCGAGGACGACTTGCCGCACCAGACGGATGCCATCGCGAGTTTCCTCGCGGAGAAGCCGCGCGGCTGCGTCCCGATTACGCGGTCCGGCGGGGAATGGTTGATCGGTTACCACTATGCCCGTCGGGCCGTCGCGCCGCAAAATCTGGAGGCGGCTCTGAACGAGATCGCCGACACCCTCGCCGACGGCGAGAAGGCCATCATCCTGCGCGAGGCGCCTTCCGAGGGTGAGGCCGGGTACACCCTCGCCGTCCTCCGCCTGGATATGTCCTCCTGAGACAGACCTCGGCGGCCCTCCAGACGGACGCCCGCCCCGGGTTCCGCCGTCCCGCTTCATCGCCGACTCCTATGCGCCTCAGACGTGCGGCCCTCTTGAAACCGCCCCCCGATTGCTGACAATAGCGCCGGCAAACCCCATGCGAAGGACCGCTCGGCCCATGATCCTCAGCGAGCGCGGCACGGTGGAATCGGTGGACGGGGACCAGGCCCGGGTGCGTCTGGCCCCGGACCGGCCCGAGGTGTGCGCCGGCTGCCGGGCGTGCGAGCCGGCCGGCCAGGGCGGCTTCCTCCTCCAGGTCGAGGCCGGCGATCTGCGTCCCGGCGATCGCGTGACGGTCGAGGTGCCGATGCCGGGCCCGTGGCGGGCCATCGGGTTCGTCCTGGCCCTGCCGCTCGTGGCCCTCGTGGGCGGGGCGGCCGTCGGGGCCGAGTGGCAGGCGCTCCAGCAGTGGCTCGGCCTGGGCGCGGACGCGACGGCCCTGCTGGCGGCGTTGGTGCTGGCGGCCCTCGCCCTCGCCGCCGCCGCGCTCGGCGAACGCCGGTTCCGCCGCCGACACCGGCCGCGCGTCACCCACGTGGACCGCGGCGACCCGGCGGCGAGAAGACTTCCCGGCGAGCGACCCGTATAGGGGGTAGCATGGCCATCCCGGCGCGCCGGGACGTGGCCGTGAGCCCTTCGTGACCTCATGGCCACCCAACATCGGGTGGCCATGCCACCCGCCGCAAAACGCCGGCGCCCCCCCGATGCAAGGGGCGACGGCGGTTTTGCTTGACTTCCGCCCGTCCGGCTGGTACACAACCCGGTTCACGGGGCGGAGGCTGCCGCGGTGGCGAGGAGACGGCCTCCGCAGGGGGAGAGTCGGTCCGGCCGACTGCCCTCCCGCCGGACCCACCGGCCGATACGCTGGGACGCACCGACCCGCCCAAGCGCGGCCCCGCCTGCCGGCCCACCCGCCCCGTCCGACAACGGATTCCGCCGTGCACGGAGGAAGAACCCCATGGCCGATTCGATTGAATCGTTCGTCAGCAAACTCCAGGACGAGGGCGTCGAGGCCGGCAGGAAAGAGGCCGAGAAGATCCGCGACGAGGCCCGCGACGAGGCCGGCCGCATCGTCCAGGAGGCCGACCAGCAGGCCCAGAAGATCCGCCAGGACGCCCAACGCGACGCCGAAGACACCGGCCAGCGCGGCCAGACGGACCTGGAACTGGCGGCCCGCGACACCGTGCTGCGCCTCCGTGAGACCCTCGAACGCGCCCTGGAAACGGTGCTGGCGCGCGGCACGGAAGAGGCGCTGGACGATGTGGAGTTCCTGAAGGGCCTCATCCACGACGTCGTCATGCAGTACGCCCAGGCGGACCAGCAGGGTGAGACCCGCGTCGACCTCCGCGTCAGCGACAAGGCCAAGGACCAACTGACCGACTGGTGCCGCCAGCACCTCGCCCCGAAGGCCCAAGACGCCGGCGCCGCCGTCGACATCCAGGGGACCCTGTCGGAGGCGGGGTTCGAGTACCAGGTCCGGGACGCCAACGTCGAGGTCACGCAGACCTCGGTCGTCGAGACGCTCCAGGACCTCGTCAGTCCCCGGCTGCGGGACATGCTGGCCAAGGCGACCGAGTCGCAGGACGAGAGTTCCGCCGAGGGGGGCGAAGGGAACGAGTAACACGGATGGCATCGCCACCCGCCGTCGGGTGGCCATGAAATCTACCCGACGGTAGGAACCACGAGCAAGTCCATGGCCACGCGAGCGTGGCCATGCCACCCGCAGGGGGACGTAACGGAACGCCCATGGCGGTCGGAAACTACTATCTCGTCACGGCCCTGCCGGTGCTCGGCGACCTCGGCTCGCCGCCGCCCATTCCGCCGGCCGACCTCGTGGACCATCTGCGCGGCGCCGGCGCCCGGCCGCTCGTCGAGACGGTCTTCCTCAGCGACGACCTGCTCCAGCGCGACGCGTCCCTGGCGGGCGAGGACCAGCCGCCGGAGCCGGCGGTGCTCACGGTCGCCCAGGTCCAGGACGAGGAGCCCCTGCCCTCCTACCTGGCCGTCGGGAAGGAAGCGGCCTCCGCCCGCGAAGGCCCGGCCACCGACGCCGTGTGGGCCCGCTACTTCCGCCACGCCGCCGGCGTCGCTCGACGCCACCGGAGCCCGTTTCTGGAGACGTGGGTCGGCTACGAGGTGGCCCTGCGGAACGCCCTGGCCATCGCACGGGCCAAGAGCCTGGACCTCGACCCGGACGCGTACGTCGTGGCGGCGGCCCTCGGGGACGCCGACGCCGACTTCTCGGCGCTCGTGTCGGAGTGGACGGACGCGGCGAATCCGCTGGAAGGCCTGCGGGTGCTCGACCGGGCCCGCTGGCAGTGGCTCCAGGAGCACGATGCGCACTTTACGTTCGCCGACGACGAACTCGCCGCCTACGCCGCCAAACTCATGCTCCTGGTCCGCTGGCACCGGATGGAGCAGGCGGAGCGAAAGGAATCGGAGTAACCGAACGCCACGCCCCGCACGCCGCGGGGCCCGGCACCGCACGCCTCGGGAAGGACGCTCGCCTTGAACGGGAAAATCGTTGCCGTCTTCGGAAACATGATCGTCGCCGAAACGCCCGAGGAGGTCATCCAGAACGCCACCGGCTACTGTCTCCGCAGCGACGGGGCACGCCTGCTGTCGGAGGTGATCCGCGTGCGCGGCAAGGTGGCGGACCTCCAGGTGTTCGAGGAAACGCGCGGCCTGCGCGTCGGCGACGAGGTCGAGTTCCAGGAGCAGATGCTCTCGGTCACCCTGGGGCCCGGCCTCCTGGGGAACGTCTACGACGGCCTCCAGAATCCCCTCTACAACCTCGCCGAGGAAACCGGCTACTTCCTCACCGCCGGCGTCTACCTCGACGGCCTGCCGGGCGACACGACGTGGGCCTTCACGCCCAAGGCGAGCCAGGGCGACAGCATCCAGGCGGCCGATGCGCTCGGCACCGTCCCGGAAGGCATCTTCGATCACCAGGTCATGGCCCCGTTCGACCTGCCGGACGCCTGGACCGTGGCCGAGATCGCCGGCGAGGGCGAGTACACCGTCAATGACCGGATCGCCGTCCTGAGAGACGGCCAGGGCAACGAGCGGCCGGTGACGATGGCCCAGGACTGGCCCGTCAAGCGGGCGCTGAACGTCTCGAAGCGCCGCCTCATGCCCACCGAGCCGCTCGTCACCCGCGTCCGCATCATCGACACGCTGTTCCCGATCGTGCGCGGCGGGACGTACTGCATCCCCGGTCCGTTCGGGGCCGGCAAGACGGTGCTTCAGCACATCACGGCCAAGCACGCCGAGATCGACATCGTGATCGTGGCGGCCTGCGGCGAGCGGGCCGGCGAGGTCGTCGAACTCCTCCGCACGTTCCCGGAACTGGACGACCCGCGCACCGGCCGCTCCCTCATGGAGCGGACCATCATCATCTGCAACACCAGCGCCATGCCCGTCTCGGCCCGCGAGGCCTCCGTCTACACCGCCGTCACGATGGCCGAGTACTACCGACAGATGGGCCTGAACGTCCTCATGCTGGCCGACTCCACCAGCCGATGGGCCCAGGCGCTGCGGGAGATTTCCGGCCGCCTCGAGGAAATCCCCGGCGAGGAGGCCTACCCCGCCTACCTCGAAAGCCGCATCGCCGGCTTCTACGAACGGGCCGGCGCCATCGAACTCCGCGACGGCCGCGTCGGATCGGTGACGATCGGCGGCAGCGTCAGCCCGGCAGGCGGCAACTTCGAGGAACCCGTCACCCAGGGCACCCTGAAGGTCGTCGGCGCGTTCGAGGGCCTCTCGAAGGCCCGCGCCGACGCCCGCCGATACCCCGCCGTCGACCCGATCGAATCCTGGAGCCGCTACAGCGGCATCATCGCCCCGGAGAAGGTCCAACGCATACGGAACCTGCTGCGGCGCGGCAACGAGGTCCGGCAGATGATGACCGTCGTCGGCGAGGAAGGCATCACGGTCGACGAATACACCGAGATGCAGAAGGCCGACTTCTTCGACAACGTCTACCTCCAGCAGAACGCGTTCGACGAGGTCGACGCCGCCACGCGCCGCGAGCGGCAGCAGTTCGTCTTCGACAAAATCCTCGAGGTCATCGACGCCGAGTACGACTTCGACGACAACGACCACGCCCGCCACACCTTCGTCGAGGTCCAGGACCTCTTCCGGAACCTGAACTACGCCCCGGTCGACATCGTCCGCCTCCGCGAGCACATCGCCGAAACGCAGGAACACGACGAGGCGAAGGGCGGAAAGGCCGAGGGCAACAACGAGGAAGGGGCCCAGGCCGAAGAGCGCGACCGCATCGAAACCGAGGACCGCGACCCCGAGGAGTTCTGGCGCATCCTCGAAAAGATCGACCGGTTCATCGAAACGGGCGGCGGAACGGCGGGGCGCGGCGAGGAACCGTCGCAGGCCGAGGAGCAGCCGACCGCCGAAACGAAGGACCAATGACGAATGACCAATGACTCGGCCGCGCCGGCCGGCCGAGGCACCGCCGACTGGCGCAGCCACATTTGGCATTTATCATTTGACATTTAACATTCGGAGCAGGGCCCAACATCGGCCGAGAGGTTAAACCCATGAGAAAGTATTTCGACGAGATCACCCAGATCTCCGGCAACGTCGTCACCGTCCGCGCCAGCGGCATCGGGTACGATGAACTCGGCATCGTGGCCGGCGACACGCAGTCGTCGCTGGCCAGCGTCATCCGGCTGGAGCAGGACCTCGTGTCGCTCCAGGTCTTCGCGGGCACGCAGGGCGTCTCGACGGGCGACCGCATCCGGTTCCTCGGCCGGCCCATGCAGGTGCCCTTCTCCGACGACCTGCTGGGGCGCGTCTTCGACGGCGCCGGCCGGCCCCGCGACGCGCGGCCCGAGGTCGAGGCCGAGCCCGTCGACATCGGCGGCCCGCCCGTCAACCCGACCGTCCGCCGGATGCCCGACAAGATGATCCGCACGGGCATCCCGATGATCGACATCTTCAACTCCCTCGTCGAATCGCAGAAACTCCCGATCTTCTCGGTGCCCGGCGAACCGTACAACGAACTCCTCGCCCGCGTCGGGCTCCAGGCCGAGGCCGAGGTCATCGTCTTCGGCGGCATGGGCCTGCGGCACGACGACTACCTGACGTTCCGCAACACGTTCGAGGAAGGCGGCGTTCTGGGCCGGACGATCATGTTCATCCACACCGCCGCCGACCCGACCGTCGAGTGCCTCATGGTGCCGGACCTGTGCCTGGCGGTGGGCGAGAGTTTCGCCCTCCAGGGCAAACGGGTCCTGTGCCTCTTGACGGACATGACGGCGTTCTCCGACGCCCTGAAGGAAATCGCCATCACGATGGAGCAGATTCCGTCGAACCGCGGCTACCCGGGCGACCTGTACACCCAACTCGCCCGCCGGTACGAGAAGGCCGTCGACTTCGACGAGGCCGGCTCCATGACCGTGCTCGCCTGCACGACGATGCCCGGCGACGACGTGACCCACCCCGTGCCGGACAACACCGGCTACATCACCGAGGGCCAGTTCTACCTGCGGAACCAGTGGATCGAACCGTTCGGCAGCCTGTCGCGCCTCAAACAGCAGGTGAACGACAAGACCCGCGACGATCACCGGGCCATCATGAACGCGGGCATCCAGTTGTACGCCCTCTGCCGCGAGAGCCGAGAGAAACGCGACATGGGGTTCGAGATGTCCAATTGGGACAATAAACTCCTGAAGTACGGCGAGTTGTTCGAGTCGCGCATCATGTCGCTCACCGTGAACATCCCGCTGGAGGAGGCCCTCGACCGGTGCTGGGAGATGCTGGCCGAGTGCTTCGAGCCCGCCGAAACGGGCATCCGCCGGGCCATCATCGAGAACCATTGGCCGAAAGACCTGGCGGAAACCGCGGAGACGTCCCCGCCGGAGGAAACGGAACAGGAAGTCGAGACCGCCGCGGCGGGAGAGTAGCCATTTCGGATTTCGGATTTCGGAATTCGGATTGAACGGCAACAGCCAAAGCCCCAAAACGACAACGACAAACCGCAGAGGATGACCGGATGACGCCCGACGAGATGAAAACGCGCACCAAGCAGTTCGGCCTGCGCGTCATCCGTCTCGTGGCATCCTTACCGCGCAACCGGACGGGTGACGTCATTGGCCGGCAACTGCTGCGGGCCGGGACGAGCGTCGGGGCCAATTACCGCGCCGCCTGCCGCTCCCGCACGGACAAGGATCTCCTCACTCGCATGGGCATCGTGGAAGAAGAGGCCGATGAAGTGCTCTATTGGCTGGAACTCCTGGCCGAAGCCAACATCGTGAAGGCCGAACGCCTTGCGGATTTGCAGGCCGAGGGCGACGAAATCCTCGCCATGGTCGTGGCGTCAATCAGAACCGTCAAACGCCGAATGAGTATCGCGCACAAGGCCGGCCGCAGTCCGCTCGCCGTCAATCCGAAATCCGAAATCCGAAATCCGAAATCAAACTAGCCATGGCCAAGAAGATCAAATACACCCGGCCCGAACTCAAACGCCAGCGCGACGCCCTCGCCCGGTTCGAGCGGTACCTGCCCACGCTGAAACTGAAGCAGCAGCAACTCCAGTCGACCCTGCGCGAGGTCCGCAAGGAACTCCGCCGGGCCGAGGACGACGTCCGCCGGGCCGAAGCGCGATTCGACGCCTACCGCCGGGTCCTCGCCGACCGGGCCGGCATCGACGTCGAGGCCGCCGCCGAACCCGACCAGGTCCGCACCTCCACCGCCAACGTCGCCGGCGTCCGGGTCCCCGTCTTCGAGGACGTGACGTTCCCGGCGGCCACGTACAGCCTGTTCGCCACCCCCGCGTGGGTCGACCGGGCCCTGGCGGACCTCAGGGACCGCAACCGCCTGCGGGCCCAGGCCAAGGTCCTCCGCCGGCGGTTCGAGCGGCTCGACCGGGAACTGACGAAGATCATGCAGCGGGTGAACCTGTTCGAGAAGGTCAAGATTCCCGAGGCGCGCGACAACATTCGCCGCATCCGCATCCAACTCGGCGACGCGATGACCGCCGCCGTCTGCCGGGCCAAGATCGCCAAGGAAAAACTCGCCGGCCGCCAGACCCCCGGCGAGGCGGTCGCGACGGCCGGTGCGGCCCAGGAGGCCTCCGCTCCATGATCGTCCCCATGGCCAAAACGTTCATCGTGGCCCGGCGGGCCGACCGCGAGGCCCTGCTCCGGGCCCTCCAGCGGCTCGGCGTCCTGCACGTGGAGCCCGTCGACCCGTCGCGCGCCGCACCCGACGCCGAGACCACCGAAACGCTCGACCGTCTGCGCCGGGCCGTCCAGATCCTCGAGAGCACCGAACCCGAAGGCGCGGCCCCGGACCTCTCCCCCGCCGAGGCGAGCGAGGACGTCCTCCGCATCCAGCGCACCGGCGCCGAGCGCGCCAATCGCCTCACCGCCCTGTACCGGCAGATCGAGCGCCTCGCCCCGTGGGGCGACGTGACGACCCACCAACTCCGGGCCATGCGCGACGCCGGCCTCGACCCGCAGTTTGCCGCCCTGCCCGCCGGCGAGGTCGGCCAGATCCAGGCCGAGTGCGTCGACGTCCTCGGCCCGTGGCAGGGCAAACGGGTGCTCGTCGGCGCCGTCCGCCGCGACGGCGAGGTCGAGTGGCCCGAGGAGGCCGAGCCCGTGCCGCCGCCATCGCGCGACCGGCCGTCGCTCCGGGCCGAGGCCCGGGAGATCGACGCGGCCCTGAAGCGGGACGCCGAGCGCCTCCGCCGCCTCGCCAACCTCGTCGGCGCCCTGCGCGAGGCGCAGTCCCGCCTCACGGCCCAGGCCGAATGGACAGCCACGGCCCGAAGCGCCCTGGAGGACGAGCGCCTCTACGCTCTCCAGGGATGGGTGCCCGCCGAGGAGGTCGACTCGCTCGCCGACCGCATCGCCGGCGAGGGCGTCCAGGCCGCCGTCGAGGCGGTCCAGCCCGACGAAAACGAGGAGCCGCCCACGCTCATCCGTTACCCGCGGTGGGCCAGGCCCATCAAGGGGCTGTTCGACATATTGAACACCGTGCCCGGCTACCGGGAGATGGACCTCTCGCCGTTCTTCATGCTCGCCCTGCCCCTCTTTGCCGGCATGCTCATCGGCGACGCCGGCTACGGCCTGGTCATCAGCCTGCTGGCGCTCGTGTTCTACGGGAAACTCGCCCGGAAGGCCGGCAAAGCGAAGGCGCAGTTGCTGCTCGTCGTGGGCCTCGCGACGCTGGTGTGGGGCGTGATGACGGCCAATTACTTCGGCATCACCCCCGGCTCCATCGCCGAGACGGGCGGCTTCACGCGCGTCGTGGACGGCAAGGCCGTCCCGGACTACGAGGCCCTCCGCGCGGGGACCGGCGCGTGGGCCGCCGTCGGACGGGGCATGCTCGCCCCGGCCGTCGCGTGGAACGCGGACCCGCAGACCGCGCGGTACCTGCTGATGAAAATCTCGTTCGTCATCGGCGCGGTGCACCTCATCCTGGCCCACCTGCGCAAGGCCATCGCCTACGCCCCGGACCAGCGGTCCCTGGCGGAGGTGGGTTGGTGCGGCGTGCTGGGCGGCATGCTCATCCTGATATGGTACCTGATGTTCATCGACGTGAAGCAGACGCCGACGTACGTGTGGGGCATCATCGGGGGCGCCATGCTCCTGCCGATCCTCTTTGCGAGCCCGTCGCGGAACCCGGCGAAGCGCGTGGGCGCGGGGCTGGCCGGGTCGCTCCTGCCGCTCCTCTCGACGTTCAGCGATACGATGAGTTACGTCCGCCTGATGGCCGTCGGCCTGGCCAGTTACTACATTGCGGCGGCGTTCAACACGCTGGCGGCCCTGCTGGCCGACGCCATCACGTGGTACAGCGTGGCGCCGGAAGTGGTGCTTCTGTTCGGTCACGGGTTGAACATCGCCCTGGCGGCGATCGCGATCTTCGCACACGGTGTGCGATTGAATATGCTGGAGTTCTCGAGCAATGCGGGCGTGCAGTGGTCGGGGTTCGCCTACGCCCCCTTCACGGCCGCGAAGGACCACGAGGAGTAGGAGCCCATGGAATTCTTCGGACAGTTGGGATTGGCACTGCCGCTGGGAATGGGCGCGCTCGGCAGCGCCCTGGGCATCGGGGCCGCCGGCCGCGCCGCCGCCGGCGCCTGGGCCAAGGAGGCCAAGGCCGGAAAGGCCCTCAACTTCTCCTACATCATCCTGACCGGCATGCCCCTGAGCCAGACGATCTACGGCTTCATCCTGATGCTCGTCGGCCTGAGCGGCCTCGTGTACGAGCCCGAGGTGCTGGCCGAGAACTCCGGCGCCCTGCTCACCATCGGCCTGGCGGGCGGCCTGGCGGAACTCTTCAGCGCCTGGATGCAGGGCCTCATCGGCGCCGCCGGATGCCGGGCCCTCTCCGAAGGCGAAGGCAAGGGCCTGGTGTTCATCATTATCGCGATGGGCATCGTCGAGACGGTCGGCCTGTTCGGCTTCGTCTTCCTGCTGCTCGTCATGCCCGCCGCCTAAGCCGGCGTCCACCGCGAGCGTGCGGCGTGTCGCCCGGGCCGCGCGCCTATGAAGCCCTCCCGCGCGGCGGTCCTCCCGGGCCGCCGCGCTTACGCCGAAAAAGGGCTCATCCCGCGCGGCGGTCCTCCCGGGCCGCCGCGCTTACGCCGAAAAAGGGCCCATCCCGCGCGGCGGTCCTCCCGGGCCGCCGCGCTTACGCCAGACGCGCAGCATTTAGCCGCGACGCGCAGCGGAGCGCTCCGCTGCGCGTCGCGGCTAAAATGCGCGGTGCCGCACGTCACGCCGAAAAGAAAAAGGGTCCAGGAGTCTTTTTCGCGGCCGCCGCCCGTTGCGGGCCCCCGGGCGTGTCCGTGCGAAAAAGACTCCTGGACCCTTTTTCGCTCCTCGCCGCGTTTCAGTCCGGCTTCCCCAGCGCCTTGGCCGCCGCCGTGTACGCCGCCTCGCCGACCGTGTCGGCCGGGCCGGTGAAACCCGGTCCGCCGGCCGCCACGTACCCGCGGCTGGCTCCGCGCCCGTCCGGCGCGACCCAGAAGGCGTAGAGCGCCGCGTTCTTCACATGGAACCGGAACCGCACCGGCCGGCCCGCCACGGCCGAGAGGTCTTTCGGCCCCTGCCACACGACGCGGTGGAGCGTTGAATCGGCCGCCGCCGCCCGGCACGCCGCCCGCGTGAACGGCTCAATGGCGTTGCCGTCACGGTCGAGTACCTCGACGGTCACCTCACCCCCGTCGGCGTCGGCGTTGACGAAGAGGTGTTTGCCCGTGAACGTGACAGGGCGCGTGGTCAGCGTGCCGCCGCCAGCGCCGCCGTCCATCGAGGCGAAACCGTCGCGCCGCAGGAAGGCGAGGCCCGTGGCAGCGGCGCCGTCCCAGAAGTCATCGCACAGCGCCCGGCCGGAGAAGTAGAAGTACAGGCGGTCGCCGACGACCAGGCACCCGCCTCCCGCCGACTGGACGTTCCCCCACCGCCAACTCTCCTTCGCCTCGGTGGCCTGGAGGAACGGCCGCCGGTCAGGCCGGGACCAGTGGAACCCGTCGCGCGAGAAGCCCAGGAGCACCTCGTTGCGTTTCTGGATGCCCCGCTTGCCGCACTCGGCGTTGTGCGGCCCCTGCCAGACGGAGAACAGGCCGAGCATCACACTCTCGTACGGCGTGGCGTCGAGGTTATAGAGTTGCGGCTCCAGGCGGGCGAACTCCGGATTCGGGTTGTGCGGGTCCGCGCGGTCGGAGGCGGACCAGAGATACACGTCGTCCGTCTCGTACGTGGCGCCGGCCAAGCAATCATCGCACTCGCGGTACTTGCGCGACCGGCCCCGCGGGCCGCTGCCGCGGATGCTGTACACCCACTTCGACCGGAACGGGTTGTAGAAGACCGTGCTGCGGTCGCCGATGCCCGGGGTCTCGGCGAGCGGCGCCGACCACCGCACGCCGTCCGCCGACGCCTTGACCGAAAGGAACCACCCGCGCCGGCCCTCGCGCTTCGTGGCCGTGAACATCTTCCACCGCCGCGCGGGGTCCGAGGCATTCCAATCGAGCCAGACGGTCGAGGAGTCCCGCCGCAGGCGATCGACGACGTTCGTCCCCTTCTCGACAACGTCGAGGGCGGGTTTCTCCCACACGAGGCCGTCGCGGCTGGTGGCCAGCGCGGTGCCCGCGAAGATGCCCGCCATGTACCACATCTTGAATTGCCGATGCGACGGATCGTACCAGACGCCGTCGCTGAAGACCGCTGCGAACGGGGCCTTGGCAGCCTTCTCCCACGGCCGGTCGGGCGTGACGACGGGGTTCCCGCGATGATACGCGGGCCGGTGGAACGTCCGCGCCAGCGTCGCGGACTCAATGAGAAAATCGTCGACGAACAACTGGCGGCCCACGTCGATGGGGATGACCTCGGGCGGGTGCGCGAGGTACGGCACCGGACGAACCTCGCCCGTCGGGGCCGACCATCGCGGCGGCCACGCGTCCGGCAACGCGATCCCGTTATAGAGGCGTTCGCCGCCGGCCGCTTCGCCCGCCAACACCGCCCCAAGCACCGCCGCCGACATCAGCGCGGACGTCCACCGACGACGTGTCCCAGGCATGCGTCCCCCTTTCGCCCGACTCTTACCACCGCGGCTCGATGCGCACGAGTTGCGTGTCCTTTTTCCCGCGGAGGACGAACAGGACCACCTCGTCCGGCTTCTTCGCGGTCACGTCCTCGAAAACCTTCTTGAACGTCGCCAGGTCGGGCGTCGGCCGGTCCTGCACGCGCTTGACGATATCGCTCATCTGGAGCCCGCCGTCGGCGGCCCAGCCGGCCGGTTTCAGGAACGAGACGACGACGCCCGTCTCGTCGGGCGGCAGTTCGCGGGAGACGCGGTCCTGGACCACCATCTCGCGGACCGTCATGCCGAACGCCTCGCTGGCGTACCGCTCGGCCTCGCCGGGGCCCTTCGGCTGCGGCGCCAGGGTCACGGTCACGTCGCGCGTCTTGCCGTCGCGCCACACCTTCAGGGTCACCTTTTCGCCGACGTCCTGCTCGCGGATGTGGTTGACGAAGTTCTCGACGAGTTGGCCCTCGGTGCCCGAGACGGGCTCGCCGCCGACGGCCAGAATGATGTCCTCGGCCTGGATATCGGCGGCCTCGGCGGGACTGCCCTCGATGACCCGGCCCACCACCACGCCGCGGCGGTCGCCGAGTTTGAAGTAATCCGCCAGGTCCTTCGTGACGGGCGTGAGCGTGTGGACGCCCAGCCACGCCTGCTTCACCGAGGCCCCGCCCTTGGGCGGGTTGCGCAGCCGCGCGATGAACCGCTCGGTCGGCCAGAGCACCTCCGCCAGCGACCACTTCGGCCGGGCGTTCGTCGCCCGGTTGATCCGCACGAGGCCCACGATGCCCACCGCCTGCCCGTCCAGCGTCATGATCGGCGTGCCCGGCGAGCCCAGGCCCTTCGTCACGAGGTACGTCACGACCGGCTGGTCGATCCGGGCCGACACCCGCCCCACCTGGACCACCCGGGTGAAGCCGTCCGGCTCGCCGAGGTTCGCCAGCGTCAGCACCGGGTCGCCCAAACGGACCTCGACGCCCTCGGCGAACTCGAGCGGCGGCAGCGCGGGCGCCTTGGCGTCCGTCACCGTCACGAACGCCACCTGGGCCTGCTCGTCCTTGCCCAGGTACTCCGCCTCGTACTCGTTCAACTCGTCGCCGTCGGTCACGACGACGTGGAAACCGCGGAACTGCGACAGCGGAATCTGCGACGGCATGGCCACGCTCGCGAACATCACGAGGTTCCCCTTCCCCACCACGGTGCCCAGGACGTGCGCGTCGACCCGGGCCCCGTCCTCCCGCTCGATGTAGAACGAGACGACCACCGTCGACGGCGTCACCTGCGCCTCGACCCGGCGGATACGCTCGGCCACCTCGTCCGCTTGGCCTGCCGCGGCCGGCAGCAGCACGAGACTCGCAAACAGCAACGTCCTGACGGCGGTGCGGACGGTCATCGCGATTCCTTTCGTTGGCACGACGCTGCAACGTCCCGCGCGCGAAATCCCGCGCGTGTGGCCCGGCCGGTCTTGTCCGGCCCGGAGAACATCTCCCGCGCGTGTGGCCCGGCCGGTCTTGTCCGGCCGGGAGAACATCTCCCGCGCGGCGGTCCTCCCGGGCCGCCGCGCCGATCCCGGCCATTCGCTCCGCTCATGGCCGGGCGTTGCGTCCACCACGCGGAATCTACTCTTCTTTCGCGGGCACTTGCGCCGCGCCCTTTTCGGCATACTCGACCTTCAGCAGCACGGGCACGACGCCCTGCCCGCGACGGACCTTCAGCAGCACCCGGGCCTTTCGCGCCTCGACGGCCGCCTCGTACGCCCGCTGCAGGTCCGCCACGCTCCTCACGTCCTCCGAATCCACGCGGACGATGACGTCCTTCTCCTCGACGCCGGCTTTCTCGGCGGGTTCGCCGCGCCGGACGCCGGTCACGTACACGCCCCGGGTATCGGGGAGTTTCTCGCGCTGGGCCAGGCGGTCGGTGATGTCCTGTCCGACGAATCCCCAGTTCTCGAAGTTCTTCTCCTCGCTGCGGACGGTCGTCAGTTCCTCGGTCACGAGCCGGAGGGCCTTCGCCTCGCCGGCCCGCTTGATGCCGACCTCCACGGTCGCGCCCACCGGCGTGTCGGAGACGCGCCGCCGCAGGTCGAACAACTGTTCCGGGTACCGCCCCCGGACAGGCTCGCCGGCGAATTCGACGAGGATGTCCTGCGGCCGGATGCCGGCCTCGTCCGCGGGCCCGCCCGGCACGACGCTTGAGACGACTGCCCCCTCCATCTTGCCGACGTCCAGGAACGTCTCCAGGTCCTGGAGCGGCTGGAGCGTCAGCCCGATGGTGCTCCGCTTCACCTTGCCGCCGTCCAGGATTTGCCGCACCACTTCCTTCGCCACGTTGATGGGGACGGCGAAACCGAGGTCGTTCCCCCCGCCGCGCGTGTTGATGCCGATCACCTCGCCGCGCAGGTTCACGAGCGGTCCGCCGGAGTTGCCCGGGTTGATCGCCGCGTCCGTCTGGAGCCACGTGTTGAAGAGGCCCGTCTCCTGGCCGCCCGGCATCTCCAGGCCCGTCCCGAGGATGCGGTCGACGCACGAGATGATGCCCGAGGAGATCGACCGCGACAGGCCGAACGGGCTCCCGATCGCCAGGACACTGTCACCCTCGGCCACCTGGTCGGAGTCGCCGAACGTGGCGTGGTCGAACGAGAGGTCCTTCTCGGCGACCTCGTCCAGGTCGAGTTGGATGACCGCCAGGTCGGTCCACGGATCGCTCCCGACGAGCGTCGCCCGGACCCGTTCCTTGTTGAACAGGATGACGGTGAGTTCGTCGGCCCGTCCGGCAACGTGATAATTGGTGAGAATATGCCCATCATCATCAAAGATGACGCCGGACCCGTTTCCGCCCCGCCGTCGCTGCTTGCCGCCCACGTACTCCACGCGGCGGGCATCCACGCGCACCGTCGCCGGGTACACGCGGTCCCGGGCCACCTTCGTCGCCGTCTCCAGGGCGTCGTAGACGGCCCGGGCCTGTTCGACCTCGCTGCATCCCGCTGCAAGGAGACCGACGCCGAGCCATCCGAGGATTATCGCCGTGCGCATGGACCGAAGCCCTTTCATGTTGCCAGCAAACCCCCAGAGTGTACGCGAACCGGCCGCCCCGCCGCAAGCGCGCTCTCGGCCTGGCCACGTGGAATCCTGATTCTTGTGTGGCCCGGCCGGTCTTGCCCGGCCGGGAGAGCACGGATTGGCAAGCAATCCTTGGCACCGGCCCGGCCCACCCCGCCGATCCCGGCCATTCGCTCCGCTCATGGCCGGGCGTTGCGCCGCCACGTCCGCCGGGCCCATCGGCCGACGGCGTACGCCAGATACGCCGCCACCACGACCCCGCCGGCCGCCATCACCCACGCGGGGAAAAGGTGGTGCGCGTCGTCCGGGGCCACCTCCACCGCCAGGGCGCCGACCGCCGCGTCCAGCGCCACCCCGCACACCAGCGCCACCACCACGATCGTCCCCACGTACAGGGCGGCCGACGCCTTCCCCAGCATCCGCCCGACCGTCAGCACGGTGGCCAGGTTCGTCGCGGGACCCACGAGCAGCAGCACGAGCGCCGCTCCGGGATGCAATCCCTTCAGCACGAGCGCGGCCGCCAGCGGCGTGGACGCCGTCGCGCACACGTACAGCGGCAGGCCGACGGCCAGCATCGCCGCCATCGACGCCCACCGGCTGCCCAGGTACGCCTCGAAGAAATCGTCCGGCACCAGGGCGGTGACCAGCCCCGCCAGGACGAGGCCGAGGGCGAGCGCCGGGCCGACGTCGTCGGCCATCTCGAATACGACGAATCGCCAGAACCGGGCCCACCGCCCCTCGCCGGCCGTGTGCTCGCACGTGTCGCTGTGGCAGTGGCGGCAGCCGGCCTCCTCGGCGGCCGGGGCGGCCGACTCGCCCCGCAGCGCCTCCAGCAGCCCCGCCGTCGTCGCCGTCACCAGCGCCGCCAGCGGACGGACCACCGTCATCACGGGCCCCATCAGGGCGTACGTGACGACGAGGCTGTCGATGCTGGTTTCCGGCGTGGAGATGAGGAACGAGACGGTGGCCCCGCGTCCGGCCCCCTTCCGCCGCAGCGCGTACGCCGCCGGAAGGACGCTGCAACTGCACAGCGGCAGGGGCATGCCGAAGACCGCCGCCTTCAGCACCGGGCGCCATCCCGCCCCGCCGAGATGGCGCGACAACCACGCGCGCGAGACGAACGCGTGCACGAGCCCCGCCGCGAGGAACCCGAAGATGAGGTAAACCCCCGCCTCGGCGAGCATCGTCCAGATGCCGGTCAGGATGTCGGCCAGCGTTTCCATGGCGCCTCCGGTGGGCCGTCCGCGCCCTTCTTTGATTATAGGGGCCGCCGGGAAACCCAGGGCAACCCGAAAAGGTTCGGCATCCCGCGCGGTGGGCGGGGCGTCCATCCCGCGCGGTGGCCCTCCCGGGCCACCGCGCGGAAGCGCTAAGCGCGCCCCGAGCGTCGGGGCCGTATCGATGAGGCACGAAAGCCCGTGTTCGCCGGCCCGCTTGCGCCCCGAGCGTCGGGGCCGTGTCGATGCGGCACGAAAGCCCGTGTTCGCCGGCCCGCTTGCGGGCCGCGTGTCAAAAAGCCAGCCCCCCGGCGTCGTCCTTGTGGCGGCCCGTCCCGGCGCGTAGAATGGGGCCGACGACGCTGAATCGCCGTCCGCGGCGGGCGTCTACGTCAGGCCGGGTGGCATGGCCACCCGATGTCGGGTGGCCATGAGGTCTCGAAAGCCCATGGCCACGTCCTGGCGCGCAGGGATGGCCGTGCCACCCGCCGTCCCTATGCGAACCCGATCCGAAACGAGGCGTCTCATGATCCGCCGCCCGCGATCCCTCATCCTCCTCGCCCTCGTGCTTGCGGCCGCCGCCGGCGCCGACCGTGCCGCCGGTGCCGACGACGTCGCCTGGACGAAGTACCACGTCCGGTCCCCCGCCACGGGCAAGGTCGAACGGTTCTGGGTCGGCCACCGCAAGGGGCTGGACCCGGACGGGGCGTACCCGGTCCTGTACTTCCTGCCGGGCCTGCTCGGCGACGAGGACAAGGGACACCAGTACTTCGGCCCGCATGTGGCGAAGTACGACCTGATCCTGGTCTCGACCTCCGTGGGCGGGTCCACGTGGTTCATGGACTCCCCCCACCAGCCGTGGATGAAGTGGGGCGCGTACCTCCGGCAGGAACTCCGGGCCTTCGTCGAGGCGAAGTACCCGGCCTCCCGCCAAAAGGGGCAGCGCGGCATCATGGGCATCTCCGCGGGCGGCCACGCCGCCTTCTATCACGCCATCACCCACCCGGACCTGTACGGCAACGTGACGGTGATTTCCGGCGCGATGGACCTGCGGGGCTACGCGGGCGCGGTCGGCCTGGAGTACTGGATCGGCCCGCGGGCCCCCGCCTTCTTCGGCCAGTACAAGGACCGCTCCTGCGTCGTCCTGGCCGCCGAGCACACCGGGGCCCTGCCGTTCGCCCTCGCCATGGAGGCCGGCGACAAGGACGGCGCCCTCCAGCAGATGCTGGCCTTCCGCCGCGTCCTCGACGCCAAGGGCATCGCCTACCACTGGCACGTGGGCGCGGGCGGCCACAGTTGGACCTTCTGGAAAGGCCGCATCGACGACCTCCTCGCCTGGAACGCCAAGCAGTTCGACCACCACCGCCGCGAGAACCTGTACGCGCAGGAGACCGAGGCCGGTCCGTCGCCCCTGGAGGTCATCGAGAAACCGCCCCAGGTCGCCCTCTCGGACGAGGCCGTCGCGCGGCTGCGGGCCCCGTGGACGGATGCAAAGGACCTGAAGCCCGTGAAGACGGGCGGCCTCCCGGACGACGGCGCCCCACTCCGCAAGGCCGCCAAGGAAGAGACGTTCGCCGAGGCGGAGTTCGGGGCCGACCTCCCCGTCCGCGGGCACGACGCCGGCCTCTTCCTCTACCGCCTGACGCTGACCGTGGCGGCCCCGCTGCCGAAGGCCGGGACGGTGGCCCTTTCCGGCCGCCTCCGCAACGGCCGGCGGATGACCGTCCTGACGAGCCGCACCGCCCACCTGCCCGTCCCGGCCGGCAAGGGCGGTCGGCAGGTCGAGGTCCGCGCCCGCATCGCTGTGGAACTGAAAGAGCCCGACCCGATTCGCGGCGGCATCGTCGTGGGGATCCAGCCGATCGATTCAAGCGGCCAGCCCGTCGGCGAGCCCGTCCTCGGCAAGGCCAGACCGGGCACCTCCACCCTCGAACGCTGGCCCATCGCCCCGCAGGCTCGGACGCTGTGGACCGTCACGCTGGAAGGCGACCAGGCCCTGCCCCTGGCAGCCATCCACGGCGCCCGCCTCGAAGCCGAGCCGTAGAAGCACGGCCTTTGGCCGCGGATGCTCAATGCCCAATGTTCAATGCCCAAGCAGGCCTTCGGCCTGAGGGTTCAGGCGCCCGCTCCGCTGCGCGTCGCGGCTAAAAGGGCACACGAGACGCCACCCTGTCATTCCGAGCGAGCGAAGTTCACCCGCCAGAGGCGGGCGAGTCGAGGAATCTCCCCGTGGTCGTTCGCCGTG
>Ga0272441_10004273_pt1 | contig 26156 bp, 22 predicted proteins | sample SSMProp6N_FD_193582 | JGI IMG/M metagenome (GOLD analysis project Ga0272441, IMG submission 193582) | Marine sediment archaeal communities from Little Sippewissett salt marsh, Falmouth, MA, United States - SSM-Prop-6N | ecosystem: Environmental > Aquatic > Marine > Wetlands > Sediment ...
ACCGACGTCGAGCCCGAGAGCGAGATGGAGAAGGTGCTCTACGCCGTCGACGAACTGACGGGCCTCGTGGCCGCAACGGCGCTGGTCCGGCCCTCGAAATCCGTCATGGACCTGAAGGCCAAGAGCGTCCGGAAAAAGTGGAAGGACAAATCGTTCGCGGCCGGTGTCAGTCGCGAGATTATCGAGGACGGCGCCCGGCGGCTCGGCGTTGACCTGGCGGACCTCTTCACCGACACGATCATGGGCATGCGCGAGGCGGCCGACGCTATCGGCCTGGCGGGCGAGACGGAAAGCACATAGCGGCGGCCGGATACCTGGCCCCACGTCGCCGTTGCCAGGCCACCTGGTGGCCCCTATAATCGCGTTTGGTAAGTGACAGAGGGGTTTCGAAACGCACCATGGCCAAACGCGACTATTACGAGGTTCTCGGCGTTACGCGCGACGCCGACCAGGCCGCCGTCAAGAAGGCGTACCGGCGCCTCGCACGCCAGTCGCACCCCGACCTCAACCCCAACGACCCGGACGCCGAGACGAAGTTCAAGGAAATCGGCGAGGCGTACGAGATTCTGTCCGACGCGACGAAACGGAAGGCCTACGACCAGTTCGGCCACGCGGGCGTTCGGATGGGGGCCGAGGCCCCCGGCGCCGGCCCCCGGCCGGGCGGGCCGGGCGGCCAACGGTACACCTACACGTGGTCGTCCGAGGGCGCCTCGCCGTTCGAGGACGTTGCCTTCGAGGCGTTCGCCGGCTCCGGCGGGCAAGGGGCCTCGTTCATCGAGGAACTCCTGGGCCGGCTCGGCGGTCGCCACGGACGCCAACGCCCCCGAACCCGCCGGCCCGGCGGGGCGGCCGTCAAGGGACAGAACGTCCAGAGCGAGATTTGCCTGCCGTTCGAGCAGGCCCTGCGGGGCGTCCGGACAATGCTCTCGTTCAAGCGGCCGATGCCGGACGGGGCCACCCGGACGCAGCGCATCGAGGTCAACATTCCGGCGGGCGTGCGCAACGGGCAACGGCTGCGCTTGCGCGGCCGCGGGGCGCCCGGCCGCGGGGGCGGCCCGGCCGGCGACCTGTACCTGACGATTCGCGTCCAGCCGCACCCGTACTTCCGGCGCGACGGCCGCGACGTCACCATCGACTTGCCGATTACGGTGTCGGAGGCCGCCCTGGGGGCCACCGTTGACGTGCCGACCGTGCACGGCACGCGGACGGCCGTCCGCATTCCCCCCGGTACACGCGGGGGCCAGCGGCTGCGCCTGAAGGGGCAGGGGGTCCGCATGCCGGGCAGCGATGAATCCGGCGACCAGTATTGCGTGGTAAGCCTCGTGCCCCCCACCAGCCTCGATCCGAATCAGAAGGACCTGTTCGAGCAGCTGAAGCAGCACGAGGAAAACCCGCGGACCGGCCCGCCGTGGACCGGCTGAATCGGAGGGCGTCATGGCAGAGACCGAGCCCGACACGTATACCCTGGACCAGGCGGCCGAGTCGCTTGGCATTTCACAGCACGACATCCGGGCCTATGTCGAGGAAGGCCTGGTTGTGCCCGAGCCTGGCGGGGCGGCCCCGCCCACGCTGTCGCGAGCCAGTATGCGCCGGCTTTGGAGCGTTGTCACGTTGCACCGCGACCTGGGCATCAACCTGCCGGGCGTGTCGGCGGTGCTCCGGCTCCGGGAACAGTACGAACAGGTCCGGTGCGACCTCGCGACGCTGGTCGAAATCGTGGAACGCGAACTCGGCCCGGACGTGTGGGACCGCCTGTGGCCCGAGGACCGTCCCACGCCGCACGCCAACGTGTCGGTCGAGGGCGTTGCCAAGGGCCCCGGGCCGGAAGGTGATGCGCCCGCCGCCGGCCCGCCCGACGCCGACCAGGACGATGACGCACCCCCCCCCGACACGGGAAACGCGACGTGATGACCATCCATTCCATCCTGCTGGCGGCTCCCGCCGAGGCTTGGTGGCTATGGCTCACGGTTGTGGCCGTGGCGGTGTTGTTGGCGTTGGTGGTGGCGTGGCTGCGGCGGTGTCTGCTGCGTCCGATGCGGCACACGCCCACGAGCACGACCGACGCGTGGGCGGAGGCCGGCCGCAGGTTCCAGACCGACGCGACGCCCGACGACGACGGCCCGGCCGGTGGAAACGGGGGAACGGCATGACGGGGCCCGAACGGCCGCCCGCCACGCTTCGACGCGACGACCGGCTGCTGAAAAGCGGCGAGTTTCAGGCCGTTTACCGGACCCGCGCGCGGGTTGGCGACGGCCGGCTCGTGGTTTACGCCCGGCCCAACGATTCGGGCGCGTCGCGCATTGGTCTGAGTGTGGGAAAGCGTTGCGGCAACGCCGTCCGGCGAAACCGTATCAAACGGCTGCTCCGCGAGGTATTCCGGCAGGCCCGGAACGACTTGGCGCCCGGCTACGACCTGGTTGTTGTGCCCCTGGGCCGCGACTACACGTTGGCGGAGGTAGACCGCCGGTTGCGGGTCCTGACGCCCGAGGCCATCCGGCGGGCCGACCGCAAACGCCCTGACAAGCAGGAAACGGCGGCCCCATGAGACAGGCCGTGACGAGGGCAAGGAGATGGATCGGCCGGGCCGCGGTCGGCGGCCTCGTGGGGTTGGTCCGCCTGTACCAGGCGACCGTCAGCCCCTTGCTGGGCCCGCGCTGCCGGTACGCTCCGTCGTGCAGCGCGTACGCGATCCAGGCGCTGAGGGTCCACGGCCTGGTGCGGGGGACGCTGCTGGCCGCCTGGCGGGTGCTGCGGTGCCATCCGTTTGCCAAGGGGGGATACGACCCGGTTCCCTCGAAGCGTGATGCGGGCGGCGGCTGAGGCGGGGGACGATGTGGGCCGGCAGGGTAGTGCGGCGGCTCGTTGGGTCCGCCGCCGTCTGCTCGGCCCGTTTTCAAAGCGCGGTGGGTACGGAAACCCGCCGGGCGGAAGGCATAGCAGCCAGGGCGGCGTGTTAGTCCCTGACTCCCGCCCGGGCCTTGAGTTGGCCGAGGTTCTTGCGGATTTCGCTGGCCTGCGGCGACTCGGGATACTTGGTCATCAGTTCGACAGACAGGTCGTAGGCCTCGCGGTGTCGGCCGGTCTGGATGTGGCCGGTGATGCGTTCTTCCCACTCACGCCGTTCACTGATGGCGGCGTTGCGTTGGAGTTCGTCCATCTGTTCGCCGAGGGCCTTGGCTTCGGGGCTCTCGGGGTGGCCCTGAAGAAGGGTCGTGGCGGCACGGAGGGCTTCGCGCCAGTGCTTGCGTGACACGAGGTGCTCGATCTCGCGGTACAGGCGTTGCTGTTCCTGCCGGCGGTTGGCGCCCTGTTCCAGGCGGACGGTTTCGGGCAGGCGGGAGGCATCGGGGTTTTCGGGGAACTGCTCGGCGAGGGCCCGGGCGGTTTCCATGGCGCGTTCCCACAGGCCGAGACCCATGTACCGCTCGACCTGCTCGGAGACGTTGACGATCTCGTCTTGCTCGTGGTCGCGCAGTGCCTGGGACAGTTGCTGCTCCATCTGGCTCACGTCGTCGCTGTCGGCGTAGCGGGTGCGGAACTCCTCCAGGCGCTGGTGGGCCTCGCGATGCTTGCCGGCCCGGATGTGGGCCTCAATCTCGCGCCGGAGTGTTTGTTGGCGATGCTTTTTGGCGAGTTGCCGTTTGGCGGCTCGTTCCGGATCGTCCAGAAGGGTGTTTTCCATGATCTCCGACAGCAGGCTGACAACCTCGGCGTGCGAGGTTCCGGCGGCGCCGAGGGTGGGTTGTGCGACGTCCATCTTCTGCAGAATTTCGCGGAGGGCTCGCTCGGTCAGTTTGACGGTGGCGGCTGTCGAGAAGGTGTACTTCAGCAGCAAGGCCAGGCCGAGTGCCGAGGTCCCAATCAGAAGGCCCATCACCACACCGATGCCCGCCACGACCCAGAACGTGTTCGAGGCCTCAGGCGGCGGCCTGAGGGCGAGCAGGATGATGCCGGCCGCCGTCGCTGACCATAAGAGAAGGCCGAGAACCCAGAGCAGTGCCACCGTCCAGGACGGACGGGGGAGTTCGCGCCCGACGGCCCCGCCTCGAAAGAGCAATCCCATGGCCATCTCCTTCCCCGGTTGAGTCGTGTTTTTCAGAGTGTCAGGGCCTCTTGAGGGGGACATCGGCTGTTGCGGCACCGCGGGTTGCCGCAAAATCTCCCCCTTTTAACTTGACAACGCCACAGGCTTCTCCATGATTAGGGTGGCGGGCCAAATGCTTGCCCTAATCAGACCCATCCCAGCGCAAGGGCCTCACTCATGCGTTTCTGACGTGTGTAGTGGGGCCCGCTTTTCGCGGTACCTTGTATTGTAGCAACGGTGGAACCCGCGCACAGTTTTTTCTGGGGCGATTTGACCTCCGGCCGGGGGCGGCGTGAACCGGCGCCTTCGTGGGGATGACAAACGACCGGCAGGCCGTTGGGCCTGCCGGTCGCAATGGGTTGAATGGAGTGTCTTGGGTCAGCGGCGTCGCCGGCGATTGTAGGCCATGGTGGCTGCCATGCCCCCGAGCAGCGTTAGCACGGTGGCGGGTTCCGGAACCGGCGGGCTCGGCGTGATGGGCGTGATAGGCGTCGGCGGTCCGCCACCACCTCCCCCGGGCACGCGGCCGCCACTGACGCCACCGTCCGGGTACCCCCACGGGCTGTTGACAACCGGGTACTCCATGCCCTGGCCGGCCGGATGCTGGTAGGGGCGTTCAATAGGCGTCCAGTCGACGGGCAGTTCGGTCGTGCCGACGAGCGCCACGCGCAGGTTTCCGGTTTCCTGGCCCCGGCTGGCCACGATCGAAACGCCCATGCCCATCTGCGAAAGGAACGTAGGCAAGACGCCAAGGTCCAGGCCCACCGTGAGAGCGGTCTGAGGCTCGTCGGGCGGAAGCGGCCGCAGGGGCCGGCCGAACTCGGCCGTCGTGGCCCCGAGGTCGGCCGAATGCATGCGCGTTTCGCGTTCAATGGCCAGCAGCGCGTGCGGGTTGAAGCCAGGCCCCTCGAAGTCGCCGGCCGGCGTGGCGCCGGGCACGTCCAGGGCCAGCATCATCTGGATGTTCACGTTCGGCCGGATGTAGCTAATGGCCGTTCGCGTCACGTGGCTCCAGTTGTCGAGCCCGCCGGGTGGCCGACCCGTCAGCACCGTGCCGTACCCGCCCGGCCCGGACACGAAGTACCGGGCGTCGCCGAGCGGTACGTCGCGGCCTCCGGAGCCGATGTCGCCCAACCCCGTTGCCTGCGGATACTCAAACGAGGCCAACTGGGCCGGTGGTGCGGCCGCCGGCACCCGCGGCTCCACGGCGGGCGCATAGTACGTCCGCAGGGTGGTTTCCTTGGGCACGAACGTTGGCAGACCATCGCCGTCTGGCGAGGCCACCGACTCGGCCAGGATACGGAGGTCCATATCCGTAATCCGGGCCAATGCACCGGAATCCAGGTAAACCGTCACCGGATCCTGCGGATCGGTGGTCGGCATCTGGTCGATGCGCGGCTCGAACGAAACCGTGAACTCCGAACCTCCGACCGTCCCCGCCTGGATGCCCGTGCCCGCAAGCACGAGAAACAGGGTAGCGGCCAGAACGCCGGACACACAGCGCAGCGTCCTCATAATGTGACTCCCACGCACCCCGCTCCGCCGAACCGCGTGGGTAGCCGCCGACCGATCGGCGCGCAGACCCAGAAACGGTCTTAGCGAGCGTTATGCCCCTATTTTCCCCGGGTGCTACGGCGCTATTACGCCACTGCCATTATACGGGAAAACGGGGTGGAAGCAAACGGATGCACCGTGTGCGGAAGGAATTCCGTCTTTTCCGACTGGGAATGACGCTGAACGGGCGGGCGCGATTCGGGGCCAACGTGCCGTAGCCGCACAAAGCGGCTGGCCATAGGGTCTGCCCCGCCGCGCCCGCCCGCGACATGCAGCGCTTGAGCCGTGCGTCGGTCCATCGCGACGCGGGGTGAACGGTTGTTTTGACCCAGGAGGCCCCCCAACAAGCCGGGCCAATGTCCGAGGGTCGGCCGGAGGGCGGGGAGTCGAGAGGCGTCACGCCCCATGCCGCCGCCGTCATCCCCGCCGGCCGGTTTCTGTCGGCAGCCCGGTCTGGAAGGGGCCACCGCTACGTCCCCCGCCTGCAACGCAGGGCGTTTGGGTTCGTTTTCGCTACTTGGTGACGATGAAACTCGTCTCGTGGTCGATGAGGTTCATGCTTGTCGTCTGGCGGATTTCCTGCACCCGACGGTTGATCGGTTTGCGGGTGCCGCTCAGGCTGGCGGCTCCGAGCACGAGCGCCCCGTGCCGGCGCTGGGCCGCACGTTTCTCGTGCTTTTCGTGGCCGGCTCGGTCCATTGCCACCGGCACAAAGCGGTCCGCAAGGATGCGGGCGGCCAGGGTGGCGCGGTCGTCGGTTTCCTGGCCGGGCCGGACGCCCGCCTCCCGGCCGGTAACGCGGTCGATAATCGCGATGAGGCCCCGGTCGGCCAGGCCGTATGTCCCGCCCTTGTCGGGGAAGTACTGGCAGTTGATGCCTCGTGTGCCCCGGACGGCCAGCGTGGCGGCAGGCGTCAGGATCGCGAAATCGCTGTCAATCTTCCCCTTTTCGACGACCGCCTGGGCGTTGCCCTGCTTCAGGTGCAGCCGTGTCAGGACGGTGTTGCCCTCGGCCTTGAGCTGTGCCACCCGCACGACCGACAGAGGGTCGATCTGTACGAGGCTGTCGACCATGTCCAGGACGCAGCTGGCGCGGAAACCCGTCCGCAGGTCGGCGCCCTCTTTGAGCACCGCGCCTGCCTTGACGGGTGTCCAGGGCGTGCCCTTGATGGGCCGTGTCTCGACCGTGCCGGTCACGGCGATGACGCGGGCCGCAACGGTTGCCTGCCGGGCGTTCGACGCGACAGCGACCGCCGGGCTCGATGCCACGGCCACGAGGACGGCGAGGGTCAGAAACCGTTTCATAAGCGTACCTCCGCTGCGGGTGCGACGCCGGGCGGCGGCGGGGACTGCCGTGAGGGACCCGCCGGCCGCCCCGGCTACCTAAACCGCACCTTCAACCCTACGGATGAAGGGGACCGCGTCAAACAGGGGCGGTGACGCCGTGGCAAAGGGCGCCGCAAGTGATTGCAGGTGAAGGCGTTGCGCAAACACCCGCGGGCGGCATCGCTCGGAGCGGCGCGCACGACGGGTGCGAAAACCGTGCGAAAAACCCGCCGGCAGCCACGCCGGCCAAGGCAGGTTCGTCATCGCGAGCACCTGCGGCGGTTTTCGGATAGGCCGATTCGATGGGCCTCAAGACGGGGCCCGTCACTCCTTTTTCGGGAAAAACGGGAACAACCGCCGCAAATCCTCGTCAGTAGGCTGCCGGCCGTACTCGCATATCTCGAACGCCTCGGCGTAGCGGACCGCCTTGCCCTTCTCCTCGCCGTACAGGGCGATGAGTTTGTCGCGGCAGCGGTCGGCGACGGCGGCGGAGCGGCGTTTGAAGCCCTCGCGCCGGTCGCGGCGGCGTTTCTCGCGCGCCCCGGGCTCGTCGGGCAGGGGATACCGGTGGCCGCCACAGCCCCCCTCGATGAACTGCGACTCGATGGCGACCAGGGCGTCCACCTTTTTCTCGATGACGCTATCGATCGCCACCACTACGTCGGGCCGGAACGGGGCGGGACGCTGGAATCGGTCGTACGAGTACAGGAACACGGGATTGCTCCGCACCGGCGGCACGTCCGGACAAAAGAACGGCACCGTGACCATGTACGCCGCGTCCTGCATCAGGATGCCGGTGTACCGGTGGTCGGGATGGTAGTCGTTGGGCCGGTGCCCGATGACGATGTCGGCGTCCCATTGTCGGATGAGGCGTGTGACGGTCTTGCGGTTTTCGAGCGTCGGCATGAGTTCGCCGTCGTGGATGTCGAGGGTCATGTCGCTGTCGATGCCGAGAATGGCGCCGGCGGTCTTGACCTCCTCGGCCCGGCGTTTGGCCAAGGCACCTCCGGCCATCTGCCAATGCCCGATGTCGCCGTTCGTTAGGGAGACGAACTGGACGTGGTGCCCGAGGGCGGCCCACATGGCCCCGACGCCTCCCGCCCGGATCTCGCAGTCGTCCGGGTGCCCGCCGAACTGGATGACCCGCAGTTTCCCGTCGTCGGGATGCAGCGTGTCGGCGGTGACCACCGCGGGGGCCGCCGGTTCGGGCGGTGCGGCCGGCCCGGCCAGGGCCGGGGCAGTCAGTGCCAGGGTTCCCATCACGACCGCGCAGAACAACCATCGGAACGTTCGCATGAGCCAGCCTCCTCTCAAGAAGATGGGTGTCATCACCCGTGTGCCGCCGGGCAGGCGGCCAATCAGTCCACGAGTTCCACGTGCCAGTAGGCGGCGTCGAGGAACTGTTTCCACGAGCGGTACTTGGCACTGCCGGCGCGGATCGAGAGAACCGGGCTGAACCGAGGCTGGCGAACCTTCTTGACGAGTTTCATGTGGGCCTCGGCGGGTGTGCGGCCGCCCTTCCTGACGTTGCACGTCAGACAGGCGCACACGACGTTGGTCCACTCGGTCCGGCCGCCGCGGCTGCGCGGCACGATGTGGTCGATGGAAAGGTCGGCCGTCTTGAACTTGCGGCCGCAGTACTGGCACCGGTTGCCGTCGCGGGCGAAGAGGTTCCGCCGGTTCAGGCGGACCCGTGTGCGGGGCACCCGGTCGTACGTGAGGAGGCGAATGACGCGCGGCACGGCCAAGTCGAAGCGGATCGTACGAATCCACTCGTGCTTGTCGGGTTGAAACTTGCGGCGAACCTGCGACACCTCGGCCCACGACGAAAAGTCGTACGTGTTGTACGACTCATCCTCGACCGCAACGACTTCGGCAACGTCTTTCCAGAGCAGGACAAACGCATCGCGCGCCCGAACCACCCGGACTGCCATGAACAGCCGGTTCAGGACCAGGACGCTGCTATTCAGCGCGCTTGGCCGGGAAAGCGCTGCGGCGATGGCCGACGGCATCTCGCTTCCACCTCAACTCGTGACCGGTAAGAGCACCGAATCCTACACCACAGACGGCCGCGCGTCCAGCCCGATTCACACCCTTTGCGCGCGCTTAGCCTCCCGCCCGGTTTGGGGACAGGGTGCTTCATTCGCGGGCGATCCAAGGCCGCGGGGCGGTTAGGGATGCCCCCGAAATCCCGGCGGCACCGCGGCGGCCAACCGGGGTTTAACCAAACCCGTTTGGATGCGCGCCTTCCGAAGATAGGAGCGCAGGACATGCGTGCCACGTCTCGCTGTCTGGCTATCGTCGCGTTGCTCCTGGTGTCTGCCGCGCCGGCCGGGATGGCCGAGCAGGCAACGGATGGGCAGAAACCCCCGCCCAGCCAGGTCCAGGACCATTACGCCCAAGGCCAGGTCTGGTACGAGGGCAAGTGGGTACGAATGACCGCACTCCTCGACCTCTGCCGCAAGGCCCGCAAGGCCATGCAGGCCGAGGTCCAACGCAGCGGCGACACGGAGAACCGCGTCTCCACGATCACCAAGACCCTGGCCGAGTTGGAGGGGAAGTATGACGCCGACTGCGTCCCTGTGAAGCGCCGCCTCGCCCAGGCCCTGGCCAAACGCAGCGAGGCCGCGCGCACCCTCGCCCAACCCCCGCCCGCCAAGCCGCGGACCATCGCGCAGATGCGCGGCTCCCGCGGCGGCAAGAAGAATCAGAAGAAGAACCGGGCACGCAACCAGCGCGAGAACAAACGCCGACAGGAACAGTACCAGGCCGCCCTCAAGCGGTACAAGGAACGCCGCGAGAAAGCCCAGAAGGCCTTGGGCCAGGCCGAGGCCGACGCCAAAGGGGCCGCCCGACAACTCGAAAAACTCCACGCCGGCCTCAAGGCGAAACAGAAACCCCTCCTCACCGAGCGGACCCGAATCACCCAGGAGGCACGCAGCACGTCCGGCCGCGTCGGGGCTCACCGTTCCACGCTCCTCAAGGTTGCAGCCGTCCTTGCCGCGGTGCCCGAAAGCGTCCGGCTCCGATTCGGCGTCGTCGAGTGGCGGAACCAGTTCTACAGCGTTGCCGACCTGAAGCACCTGCATGCGTCTATCGTGGACGAGATCCAGACCGGCCGCAAAGACGCGGCCCGCACGCTTACCGCCAAGGGCCAATCGCTGCCCAAGACGTGGACGCATCCCCGCCAGAAGGAGGCCGACGCGCTCAGGGCCCTGATCCGCGGCGCCGAGGCCGACATCGCCGACGCCAAACGCGCCGCGACGTGAGCCTCGCGTGCCACCGCCCGCCGACGTATAGTCCGGGGGCATTGCATCCGCCGACGAAGGAGCCTGCCGTGAAGGTGCTGCTCAAGGTCTTGGCCATCGCTGTCATCCTGGCCGCGCTCTGCATGCTCGGTTTCGAACTCTGGGGCGAGGACTTCGAGCGGCTCTTCAGCCAGGAGGCGTGCGTCGCGTACTTCGCCTCCATCCGCCCGTGGGCGTGGGCGGTTGCCATCGGCTTGCTTGTTGTGGACCTCTTCCTGCCCGTGCCGGCCACCGGCGTGATGGCGGCCTTGGGCAGCGTGTACGGGCCGGTGCTGGGGGCACTCGTGGGGGCGGTCGGGTCGATGCTCGCGGGCCTGCTCGGCTACGGCCTGGCCCGCCTCGGCGGGAAGCGGTTGGGTCGCGTCATCGCCGGCGAGGACGAGATGCGGCGGTTCAAGGCGTTCTTCGACCGGTGGGGCGGGCTGGCGATTATCGTCAGCCGCGTCCTGCCCATTCTGCCGGAGGTGGTGGCCGTGCTGGCCGGCCTCGCGCGGATGCGGTTGCGGCGGTTCCTGGCGGCGCTTGCGCTCGGGACGGTGCCAACGGCCACGCTCTTTGCGGTCCTCGGCCACGTCTCGCGCGATGAACCGTGGTACGGCGTGATCGTGGCGGTGGTGCTGCCGATGCTCGTTTGGCCGGTGTTCCTGCGATTCGCGCGGTGCGAGCCGGCCCCGGCGGCCCGGGAGACCCCGTAAGGCAACGCGCCTGTAGGCCGCGGGTGGCGCCCGCGAGTTCACCGGTCGTCAGCGCCGGTCCAGGAAGAAGATGGCCAGGGGGTAGACTTGGTGGTTGAGTTCCCTCATCAGGTTCATCACGTCGCGCCTCGGCTCGAACGACTCGGTCACGATGCCCTTCTCGCGGCTGCCGTACTTGAACCAGTGCCAGCCCACGCAGCCGGGATGCTCGAGCAGGCCGAGGGCGAAGTTCTGGTAGAACCGGCCGCGGTCGCGCTGCGTTTGCACGCGAAAACCCGCGCTGCGCACGTCCTCGCCCGGCGCGAGCGCCATGGCGTGCCACTCCGAAATGAGCACCGGCCGGCCCGAAAGCCGCACCCACGTGGCCATCCGGTCGGCCTCGGGCGACCAGCGGTGGTAATAGTTGACGCTGACAACGTCCACGGCCCGTGCGCCGCGAAACGTGGGCCCGCGGATGCATCGGCCGTGGAGGCGGCTGCCGAGGACCAGATGATTCGGGTCGTGCCGGCGAATCGCCTTGGCCACGGTGGCGTAGTACCGCTCGGCCACGAGGGTGCAAAAGGCGTCGTTGTCGGCAGCCGTGGCGGCGCCGGGCGCCTTGCCGCGCGATGACAGAAACCGGACGGCTTCCTGGTGGCCGGGGTCGGTGGCCGGTAGCGCCAGGTAGTTTTCCAGGGCGTTGGGGCGGAAGGGCAGTTCGTTGTCCGAGAAATGGCCCAGCAGCCAGGCATCGGTCTTCGTGTCGGCGAGGCGCTCGGCGTAACGGTTGCAGAAGTCCGGCCACTCGGGGTCGAACACGGGCATCGTTTCATTCGGATAGCCGCGGGTGCCGTTCGCCGCAGGCCGCTTGTTCTTGTAGGCACCCATGAAACTCAGGCTTGTGCAGTAGGCCATCGGCGGCGAGAGGCGGCGGAATCGCTCGGTGTCGGACCATCGGCCGAGCGTGTTGAAGCTGTTTGAGCAGAGCAAGTCCGCGGTGGCCGCCGCCCATTTCGCTTCGCTGCCGAAATCGCCGGGGCCGTCGAAGCAACTCAGGTTGACCGAGCACAGGCCCACGCTCAGGAACAGGCAGCCGTCCGGGTCCACGAGCCACCACCGGTCGCCGACGCGCTCGGTCCGGAAGAAGCCGGTCGCGTTCCGCCGCTTGGCCGCCAGGCCACCGTACCGGCTGAGGGCGACCGGCCCCGCCGGTCGGAACGCGGTCACCTCGCCGACGCGGCGGGCGGGCACGGGCGTCCAGTCGCGGCCGTCGCGCAATTGGGCCGTCTCGGCGCGGGCCGCCACGGCGACCGCGAGCAGCGTGACGCCGGCGACCGCGAGGCGCAGGGCCGTTTCGCTAACGGCGTGGCGCCGGCGAGTTGGGTTGGGCATAGGCATGACGCTTCCTTATACGGGCGGGCAGGCGGACAGCGCGACCTCCGGGCAGGGCCGCGCACGCCTCAACACGATAAGAGAACCATGAGCAGCGGGGTGCCCACCATGAGGGTAACCGTCAGGACCGATACGACGGTGGCGGCAATCGCCCACCCGCGGGGGCGGTCGACGACGGTGCCCAGGATCGCCACGATCAGCGCGAGCGGGGCGAACACCACGATCGCGAGCCCGCCAAGGACTCCGATAGGGTTACCTCACCCAGGCTCAAGAAGCGTCAGCAGTCCGACCATGGCCCACGGCACGGCAGTCAGGCCAAGCGCGATTTTGCCCAGGACGGACCGTCGCACCGGCAACGGGCCGCCGGCCGGGCGGCGGGCCGCGGGCGGGGGCATGCCACGGCCGGGTGGCCGGGGCGGCATCGGCGGCGGGTTGATCTCGGGCCGGGTCATGGCGTGGCGCGATGGACGTCAGTTCGCCTCCGGCTCTGTCGGCACGGCGCGAAGGCGGGCCGGGGCGTTAGGCGCCGCCGGGCCGGCTACGGGGTCGCCGGCCGGGTCGGCCACGTCGTCCGGGCCGGGCTCCGGCTTCTCGGGTACACGAACGCGGACGGGGTCGAGCGGCCGGAGGCCGTCGCCCTCGGGCCAGATGACCTCGATGTTCTGGTCGGCGAGCAGCGTGCCCTGGGCACGCGAGAGTTCGGTCAGGGCGAGGTTGAAGTTCAGCAGGGCCATCAGGTGGTCCTGGCGGGTCTGGGCCAGTTCGGTTTGGGCTCGGAGCAGTTCGTCGTTGCTGCGGCGGTCCATGGGTTGGAGTTCCAGGCGGGTGTGTTCGCCCTCGAGGACGGTCCGGGCGGCGTCCAGTGCCTGGAGGGTGGACTCGATTTCGTCGCGGCCTTGGCGGACGGATCGAACGGCCAGGCTGACCTCCTGGAGCACCTCTTCGGTCAGGCGGTCGGCTTGGAGCAACGTCTGCTCGTAGTCGATGCGCCGTCGCCGCAGTTCGGCTTGGGCGGTGCGGTTGCCGATGGGCCATTCGAGTTCCAGGCCGGCCACCCACGTAACGGGGTCGCGGAAGTCCTGTGTGCCCATCGAGGCGCCGAGGTCGTTGCCCAGGCCGTTGAGGGTGTAACGGAGGAGGGCGTCGAGCCGCGGCAATCGCTGGCGGTCGGCAGCCTCGACGCGGATACGCTGCATGTCGATGAGGCGGCGGGCGCGGACGAGTTCCGGCCGCTGCGTCAGGGCGTGTGCCATGGCCGCCGACCGATCAACCTCCACGACAAAGAACCGCGGCTGCTGGATGGGGATGACCTCGGCCTCGCCCTCGACGGGCATCTCCGGGGCGCTCAGGAGGCGTTTGAGGGAGTCGGCGTCGTCGGCGGCGCGGTTGCGGGCCCGGACGACCTGGACCGCGCGGGAGGCGGCGGCCGAGGCGGCCCGCGCAATGTTCAGTTCGTTCGACACGCCGCGCTCAGCCCGCACCGTTTCGCGGCGAAGCACCTCGCGGGCCAGGACCAGCGACTCTTCGGACACCTCGATCATCCGCTGGTCGAAGGCCAGTTGCCAGTAAGTGGACGTCACGCGCGACACGGTTTCCATAACCTGCCGGCGAAAATCGTGCAGGCTGATGCCGGTGGCAAGCGTGGCCACGCGGATGGCGGCCTCGCCATCGGGGTCGCCGGCGTCTTTGAGGAGCGGCTGGCTGAGTTCAAACGCCAGGCTGCTCATGTACTGCGGATTCGGCACGGTGAGTTGGCTGTTGGTGTCGGTGTAACTCATCTGCTGGGTAATGCTGAACCGGCCGCCGGTGGGAACACGTTGCTGGAGGCCGCCCGCGAAACTCCAGGTGTCCTGGGTCAGGCTTTCGTCGCGGATGCTGCCGGTATCGAGCGTGCTGGCGATGGGTCGCTTCTCGCGCCCGAACGTGTTCGACGCCACGATGGTGGGGTCGTAGATGGCGCGGGCCTCCACCAGGTCGGCCTCGGCCCGCAGCGGCTCGAAGCCTGCGACCTGGACGTCCTGATTGTTCAGCAATGCCAGGCGGATGGCGTCGAACAGGTCGAGGCGAACCTGGCCCCGCGCCGGCTCGGGGGCCTCGGCGGGGGCGTCGGCGGCCTGGGCGGCCGGCGGGGTCATGGCGGTCCGGTCGGCCGTGGCCCGCATCTGCTCCAGTGCTTGGCGGGCCGTTTCCCGCTCGCGGGCGTTCCACGGCGCACCGCATGTGGGCAGCAAACTGGCCAAGGCGACTGCCGTTAGCAGCAGCGGTGTCCGGCGAATTGGTGTGGACCGTGGCGCCGCCATCTCCCTCTCGTTACGGGGCCTGTGTGGTTACGATACTCGTACCGGTTGGTGCAGTTCTTTTCAAGGAATATCGCGGATGCGAATGCCGTGGATGCTTTTGGTCAAGCGTGCGGCACGGCGAGGCGGCCGGTTACGCGCCGGGCGGAGGAAGGCGGTTGGGTTCGGCGCCGACAAACCCTTGCGGGTCGGCCGGACGGCCCCGATAATGGGCGGTCAGACTATGCGGAAAGGGCCATCCGAATGAAAGTGTTCAGTCTCTGGTCGGTTGTGCTTCTGGTTCTGACGGCGTCCGGTGTGGCCGGCCAGCCCGAAGGCGTTGAGGCCGTGACCCGTCCCAGCGCCGACGTGATGCTGGGGTTCGTGCAACCGGGGCGGCTGGCGGCCGTCGAGGTCAAGGACGGCGACCGCGTAGCGGCCGGCGACGTCCTGGCCCGGCTCGATGACGACGCCGAGCGGCTCCAGGCCGACAAACTGAAGGCGGCGGCCGACGTCCGCATTCACGTCGAGGCCGCCCAGGCCCAGGTGAACCAGCGCCAGGCCGACCTCAAGAAACTCGAATGGGCTGGCGAGCGCGGCGCCGCCACCGCCTGGGAAATCGAGCACGCACGGCTCGAACTCCGAATCGGCGAGTTGTCCGTTACGAAGGCCGAGTTCGACCACGACCAGGCCCGACGCGATTACGAGCGGGCCAAGGCCATCCTCGACCGGATGCGGCTCGTCTCGCCCATCGACGGCATCGTGAACCAGGTCCTGTTTGAGAAGGGCGAGTCTGTCCAGGCCCTCAAGGACGTGATCCACCTCGTTAAGATCGACCCGCTGTGGGTCGAGGTGCCCGTGCCGCTGGCCGTGGCACGGTCGCTGAAGATGGGCAACGCCGCCACCGTGACGTTCGCCGGGCCGAAGACCAAGGCCGTGCAGGGCAAGGTGGTTCACGTGTCGTCGGTGGGCGACGCCGCCGCCGAGACCCTGACGGTGCGCGTCGAGGCGCCCAACCCCTCGGGCCGGCCGGCCGGCGAACGCGTGCGGGTCAGGTTTGGCGGCGTGAAGTAAGGGCCTATGCACCGCGGGATTCACTGGCGGGCAAGCCGCCTATGCCGCCCCGCACACAGTCGGGCAAGGCCCGCCTCTAGAAGGTCTTGCCGAAGTCGCGCTCCTGGGCGATGGGCTTGGCGCCCGGCATATCCACGCGCGGGCGAGCGGCCAGGGCCTGTTTGCCCTTTTCGATGGCCGCCAGCAGCGCGCGGTACACGGGGTCGCTCGTGTCCTCGAAGCATGGTGGCATGCGGCCGTGCTTCGTCTTGCGAATCCCCAGGCCGCCAGCCTCGGTGGCCAAGTGGACGTTCAGAACGCGGCTGAACTCGGGCCGCGTCAGGTTGATCCACCCGTTCGTGACGCCGCACTGGCGTGTGTCGGTAACGCGGTCGAATGACTCGTTCTTCGGGTTGTGGCACGCGCCGCAGTGCTCGCTGAAGACGCCCACGAACTCGCGGAACCACGGGTCGGGCTCCGGCTGTCCCTTGGCGCCCAAGCGGAACCAGGCGTCGCGGCCGCCCATCGTGTGGGGGCGCGTCATATCCCAGGTGCCGTAGTACGGCACGTTGGCGTCGATCCAATTGTAGATGCGTCTGCGGCTGTCGTCGTCCATGCGGACGCCGCTGTGTTTCTGCTCGATCATGCGCGTCAGCCGGCTGGTCCATGAACCCGAGGCCAGGGGCGGGAAGTTGCCGGTCGGCGCATCGTGAATCCAGTAGTAGTCCACCACGCCGCGGCCCGTCAGACCCTCGAACGCCATGTTGAAAAGGCGCGTCTTGTCGCCGGAGAGGTCGAGGCCCGCCTTGGGCGTCCGGCCACTGTGGCACCGGACGCAGTACCGGTCGAGCACCGGCTGGACCTCCTCGACGAAGTCGACCGTGCCCGCGCCCCAGGGCGGGGGAGTGATGCGGTCCGGCTTGTGGCCGAGGCGGCGCATGCCGGCCGCCCGCGCGGGCGGGGCCAGGTTGCGCGGCTCGTGGCACCCGATGCACCCCTGAACCTCGCCGGCGGTGATCTGCGTGACCGACCCCATCCGGCGAATCTCTTTGCCGCGAGAGTCCAGGGCCACGAAGTACAGTTCCACACCCGCCGGAGCGGTGAAATACGCCGACCCGTCCGCCGCCACCGGCACCGTGCCGTAGGTGTACTTCACGTAGTACGACCCGTGCCCGATGGCGGGGTAGTGGTCGCGGTAGCGCCGGCCCTCGGTGTTGTACGTCTTGGGCACCTGCGACATGATGCGCAGCTGCTTCACCTGGCCGCGCTCGACGCCGTATTCCGCGAGGCCCTGGTATACGTCCTGGACGAAGAAGGCGCCTGCGCCTTCGGGCGGGGGCAGGGTTCCGGCGATGACGGCCGGCCGGCGGCGCGGCGCGAGCGGCACCGGGTTGAAGCACGAGTCCTTGCCGTCGTCGTGGATCAGCGTTTTCGCGCCGCGGTCGTCCATCAGAAACAGGCGGAACCGTTTGGGTCCGTTCGCCCCGCCCCCGTACGCCACCAGGAAGAGGTCATCGGCTACGGGCCACGGGTCGGCGTACGTCCAGTTGTGGAACCGATCGCCGGGGCTCCAGGAGTTGTTGGCGCCATGGTGCCAGGTGGGGCCCACGCGCGGTTCATACGGAACCTCGGGCGTCAGGTTGACCATGCCGGCGGGGTTTTCGAGGCCCACCGAACGGTCGATGACGGCCACGGCCCCGACGGGCCGGTGGTGGTGGGCCGCCATCGTGCACAGCACCTTCTTCGTGCCGGGAATCTGCTTCGCTCCGTACATCGCGTTCGGCACGGTCAGCGTGTTGCCGTAGAACAGCGCGAGGCGCGTGCCGTTAGGGTTCAGCGTCCACAACCCCTGCACGCAGAAGATGTTCTTGTCCTGGTACTCCCATCGGCTGAAGAGGACCGTCCCGTCGTCGAGGACGAAGGGCGACGTGTCGCTCAGGGTATTGTACTCGAGTCGCCGCACGGTCGACCCGTCGGCATGGCACACGTACAGGGCGGCGGCGAGGAAGTTCTGGCACATCGAGAACGATTCGACGCGCGTCGAGACGAATACGATGCGCCCGTCCGGCAGGTACGCCGGCGACACGTCGTGGTACGGGCCGCGCGTAATCTGGCGCAGGCCCGTGCCGTCTGTCCGTATCTCGTACAGGTGGAAGGAGTCCTGCCGGTCGCGCACCTTCTTCTTGTAAGCGAAGACGAGGCGCGTGGCGTCGAAGGAGGGGGCCATGTCGAAGATGAACCCCCCCGGGTCCGAGAAGATCGTACGGGCCCCGCGGTCCGGGTGAGCGGGGTCGATGACGACGATGGCCGACCCGGCGGCCGTCCGCCGCGCGAGCATCGTGGCGTTGGTGCCGCTCCGGCCGGGGTACGGCCGGACCAGCAGCGCCACCGGCGGGCACCGGCTCAGGTCCGGCCCGGGGGCTTCCCCGGCGCGCACCGGCGCCGTCGGTAACACGGTGGCCAGAAGCGCCAACACCAGGACGACGCCGGCCGGCCGGGCCGGGCGTCGGCGCGACCCGTCCGCCGGGTTGGATGCAGGCGCCGAGGTCATAATGTGCGTTAACCATGCGCGGGCAGGGTGGGTGGCGGCCGATTCTCGGGCGACGGCGCCGGGCGCAAAAAAAAGGAAGCCCGGACTGCCCCGGACTTCCCTTGACGGTCGGCCTTCCACCCTTGTGCCGTAGGGAACGTTGGAAACAACCCGTACGTTAGATGGGCGCCTGTGGGCCGCGTCGGCCGTCCCGCCGAAGCGGGCGTGACCTGGACGTCCCAATGTGGCTCCCTACGGGTATCTCATCGGTTGTTCCAATTGTTGCCGCATACGGACACGGCAGGAGACCGAGCTGCTTTCGGTTGTTCCTCCGCCTTTATGCTACCGGCCTAGCATCGGCCGGCCAAGCGAAAAACTTAACTCAAACGCGCCCGAGCGTTGCCTGCGCGCCAGCCGAACCACCCCCGCCGCGCGGCGCGAGGTGCCCGGCGGAAACGGGTTGCGTTTTCCAAGGGTCCGGCGTAGAGTCCGAAAGCGCACGATGGCCCAGCGCCGGCGGCGCCCGGGGGCCGGCAGGAGGGTGTAACCGATGGATACTGAGGTCGAGAAGCCGGCCCGTCGCGCTGGGCGTCCCGTGCTTGGCGTCGCCCTGTCGCTGATCGGTGGCGTGGCCTGGCTGACGCTTGTTGAGATGGGCGCGTTCATTGTGCCAAAGTTCGTCGAGGTCTTTGAGGAGTTCGGTGTTGCGGGCGAACTCCCGACCGCGACGGTCGTCGTGCTCGCGGTTGCTCACGCCTTGCTGGTGTGGTGGCCGGTCGCCGCGATGCTCTGGATTGCTGTGGTGGGCGGCTTAGTGACGCTGTGTGTGAGGGTGCGGAAGGGGTGGCCGGTCGCGGTCGCCGCCGTGTTTGCGGGGGTGTCGCTCGTTGGCGTGGCCACGGCGGCTGTCCTGATGGTGGTCACCCTGTTCGTGCCCCTGGTCAAGGTCGTCGAAAGCGTGGGCTAGCCCAAGACCGTGCCCGGGCGGCGCGCCGCGGCTGCCAGGATGGGTGGTGTTCGTCAGCGGAGATTGGCCATGCCGAGTGGTGTCCGAACGCTCCTTGCCTGCGTCTTGTGCCTGCTGGTTGTTGCCCCGGCAGTGGTTGGGGCCGAGGCCTCTCGCAATCCGTACGGACACCTGAAGCCGGTGCTCGTGCCGGCCGAGGGGCCGGACGCGCCCGCGGGGAAACAGGCGGCCGACACCCGCCGACAGACCGCCGGCATCGACGTGGATCCCGAGGGGCATACGGTCCGCATCCCCGTGCGGGCCACGGGTTCGCGAGGCGTGGTTGAATGGCTGCTGACGTCGAGCGGCCGGTACCCGCAGACGGCGTGCCTGGTTACGTTCGCCTCGGCCCGGCGCATTGCCCAGGCGTTTGCGAAGGCGGGCTTGGCGTCCGGGCATCCGCCGGCGCCGGTTCGGGCGGATGCCGCACACCCGCCGAAGGGGCCGGCGCTGCGGCTGACGCTGGTGACCCGGCGGGCCGACGGCCAAACCGTTCGCATTCCGGCCGAGACCCTTCTTGGCGCGACCTCCGCCGGCAAACCCCTTGGCCCGGGGCGGTGGGTGTACGTGGGACCGCGGTCGCTGGCCGACGGCAAGGTCCTGCTGAGCGAACTGTCCGGCAGCATCGCCACGACCAACCTGCGAGACGCGAGCGCCATGATCTACTGGGTTCCCGCCCAGGAGACGCCGGGGCCGTTGTACGTGCGGGCGTACTACGGGCGGCCGAAGCCCCGCCTCGAAGACGCCGGGTCGTTCACGCTGGAGATCCGGCCTGCGGCGGCCAAGGCATCGGCGGCCTCACCGTAAGGCGCTGCCCGTGCAGAACGGTCATCGCCAAGGGAGCGCGGGGTCGGGTGGGGCGGCGTGAATGCGTGTTGGCAGATTGATTCGAGTTGACGCCGGGCTCGCGGCGCAAAATCGCGGCAGCGACCGAGGGGTAGGAAGCCGCTGCCGCTTGAAAGACGACCTTCCGGTCGCCTTCTTCCCTGTTGTGTAAGCCTTCTGTAGACGGCGCGCGCTTGGCGAGCCAAACGCATTGAGTTAAGGATACAGAGCTCCTGAACCGCCATGAGCCCGGAGGTGAGTCTTACTCTCGCGACACTTCCTATATGGCCCCTTTTTACGTCTTTGTCAAGAGCAAAAAAGAAATCAGGGCGTGTTGTTTGAAGCGGCCTCTTCTTTGGGCCGTGCCAAGTTCCAGGGAGCCTCCGGACGGGCTTCGCCGGCCCGGACGGCCCGGAGGCGCTCGGCCAGGGCGCGGGTGGGCCCATCGTCGGGATCGGCGGCCAGGAGGTCGGTCAGGGCGGCGTCGGCGGCGTCGGCGTCGCCCTGCTCAAGGGCCCGGATGCACCGGCCGAACGCCTCTGCCATCCGCCTCAGGCGATCCGGGGCGGGCGCAAGGGCCAGCGGCTCAAAGAGGCGAACGGGGTCGGCCTTGCCGCGGATTTGCGCCAGGCCCAACTCGCGGAAGAGGATGGCCTCGCCGCAGCCTTGCCGGGTGGTTTCGGAAACCAGGATTTTCGTGCGGAGCCAGCGGTTGGCTTCTTCGAGGCGGCCCCCCAGGTTCACGGTATCGCCCATGGCGGTGTAGTCGAATCGCGTTTCGGAGCCGAAGTTGCCGACGTTGGCCGGCCCGGACGAGCAGCCGACGCGGATGGCCAGGGCCCGGTCGGCCGACAGCAGGTCCATGGCGATGAGTTCCTCGCGGACACGCGGGACGGCTTCCTGCATGGCCAGGGCGGCCCGGACGGCCCGCAGCGCGTGGTCCGGTATCTCGATGGGGGCGCCGACGAAGGCCATGATGCCGTCGCCCTCGTACTTGTCCAGCGTGGCCCGTTCGGCGTGCAGAATGGCGGTCATCGTGCCCAGGTAATGCTGGAGCAGGGCGACGAGTTTCTCCGGGGCCAGGCGTTCTGAGAGGGGCGTGAAACCGGCAACGTCGCTGAACAGGACGGTAATCTCGCGCCGCTCCCCGCCCAGGCGAAGCACCTCCGGGTCCGCGATGATCTCCTCAACCAGCACCGTGGACGTGTACTGCTCGAAGACCCGCGTAATCCAGCGCCGGCTACTGGCCTCGGTCAACTGGCGGTAGGCCGATACCCCTCCGAAGGCGACGACGACCGCCAGGGTCGGCCCGGCGACCGGCAGCAGCACGGCGCTGCCCTTGGCCGCCAGGTACGCCCCGCCGACGACGATGGCCGTTACCCAGAAAGCGGCGGCCGTGGCCCAGATCGTGGGCAGCCGGGCCGCCAGGATGCCCACCAGCCACGCCGCCAACACGGCGACCGCCCATTCCGACCACGGCCCGAGCCGGCGAAACGCCACGCCCGACAGGATCGTCCGCATGACGGCCGGGTACACTTCAACGCCCGGCTGGAACTCGCTGATGGGGGTCTTGTGGAGGTCCGTGCCGGCCGTGATGCTCAGCCCCACGAGCACCGTCTTGCCGATGACGTGGGGACGAAGGCGGTCGGCGCTCGTGCGCACGTCGGCCACGAACCGTTCGCGCGTCTCGTGATACGTGGCCACAAAGCCCCCGTACGACTGGATGGCACGGGTTGCCTTGCGGTGAGTGTCGGTGGCGCCCGGGTCTTCGGCGCGGGCGGCGAGGCCCATCGTTTCCATGACGACGCGTTCCTCGACCCGGTCAAGGGCGTCGCGCAGCGGCTGAAGACCGTCGGCCGGTTTGGGATTCTGGGCGGCGTCGACGGCGGTTTGCCCGGCCTTGGCTTGGGCGGCGTCGAGGGTTTGGCGGGCCTTGGCCCAGCCGGTTTCCGGCACCAGGGCGTCCAATTCCTCCAGGATCAGGCGCCACCGCTGGTCGAGCCAGTCAAGGTGCCGGCGGTCGCGGACGAGGTCGAGCACCGGCCCGGCCGGGATGCTGCCCTGCTGGGCGATGGCCAGGTTCCTGGGCCAGCGCATGTTCAGGCTCGCCTTCTCGCCAACCGGCACGCCGACCGACAGGCTGCCGTCCGGCGAGGTCAGGACCAGCCGGCCACGGGCCAGCCGGACACGGTAGTCGGGTCCGAACCGGGCGAGGCCGGCCATCTCGAGCCCCAAGTGCGGGAAGACGTGTTCCCCCATGTGCGCCAGCAGGGGCACCCGGCGGATAGCCTGGTCCGCGTCTTTGCGGGGCAGGCTGGTGAAACCGGCCCCGGCAGCTACGTCGGCCAACGGGCCGATCATGGGATTCACGCCTTCGACGCCCAACAGCCGGTCGGGTGGCCCGGGCGGCGGCCGAAGCGCGTGACGAACAATGTAGTCCGGCGACGTGGTGTGGGCCGGCGTATCGCCGCCTTCGGTCATCCCGCCCCGGCCTTCGAAGTACATGCTGAACGGCACGACGACGTTGCCCGCCCGGGCGAGGCTCTTGCGGAACCAGTCGTCAGGCTTATCGAGGATGTAGACCTCGGGGTCGGCCGACCCGGCCTGGGGCCGGTACGCCACGCACGGGGCGGCGGCCTCGGCGTACTCGATGTCCAGCACGATAAACTGCGGGCCGAGCGAGCGGATGGCGTCGATGAAGCGGGCCTGCTTGGTGCGGGGCCAGGGGGCCCACCGGCCTCCCTCGGGATGCAGGACCGCCTTGTCGCCGATTTCGATTGTCAGGACGGGGTTGGCCTCGGGGGCATCGGGCAGGGCGTTGGCCAACCGCAAATAGTCTGACACGCCCAGATCGAGCGTCTGGCCCGGTTTCGTGAACCGGATAGCACCGGCCGCCAACCCCCCCAGGGCCAGGGCAACCAGAGACGCTACCCACAGACGGGTCCGGCGGAACGGCTTCGGTTTGGCACTGGCGGGTTTGGCCAACGGCGAATCCCGCGGTCGCGTGTGAACCTGCCCGGCGAACGGGCTGGCGGATGAAGCGCGTTGCGCTGGTGCCTATGGATGCCGCGCGGCCAAGCGGCCCGTTCGGTCCAAGGGCGAACGAGCAACCCACCGCGCGGGTTGCGGTCTCGGTTGCGTGCGGCGCTACTCCGCCCCCACGGGCGGGTGCGTGATGTCGCCTCGCCGCTCGCCGCCACCCGGCCGGAAGTCGGCTGGCGTGATATTGTTGAGGGGGTTCGTCTGTTGCCCGTTGTCCTTGCCCTGGGCGTTCAACGGTCCCAGGGTGCCGCCCAGACCGCTGGGAATCGGATTGCCCGTGTTCCACCGGCCGGCCGCGTTGGCCTCGTTCGGGTCCAACCCGTTCAGGGGCAGGATGGGCGGCAGGAACCCATTGTGCAGCATCTGGCCGGGCGGCAGGGCCGAGTCGTTGGTGTACTGGCCGGTGGTGCAGTAGGTGGTGCGGTTCAGCAGGTGCTCGCGCAACTGCACCAGGCCCGGGCCGGCCAACCCGTACCATCCGCCCCGGTCCGGATAGAAGCCCGCCTGGACGCCTTTGGTGCCTCGGACCGACAAAGTGGCCGACGGCGTGACGATGGCAAAGTCGCTTTCGAGGTGTTCCTTCTCGACGATCGCTTCGGCACGGCCCTGTTTCATGATGAGGCGGGTGCGCACTTTGCCGTCCTTGTGCGCAAGTTCGCCGATCCGAACCACCGTCAGCGGGTCGATCTTGACGAGGCTGTCGACCATGTCGAGGATGCACCGGGCTCGGAACCCGGTCCGCAGGTCGGCGCCCTCGGCGAGTGTTGTGCCGACCTTGGCGGGGGTCCAGGGTTGGCCCACGGCCGACCGGGTTTCCACGGTGCCCGAAACCTCCTTGACGGTGGCATGGAGTGTGGGCTTGGTGGCGTCGGCCTTGGGTTTGGCGGCGGGTTTGGCGGCGTCGGGCTTGGCCGGGGCGGCCGGTTGGGCGGCCTCGGCCGTTGCCGCGAACGTCAGGACAAGCGAGAGAAGCAGCCAGCAGATCGGGCGGTTCATGGGGTTGCCTCCTCGGCGCCAGAGGGTTCGCCTTCGAGATGCGGAACCTCGGCGTCGGTGCCTTTGGCGCGGAAACGGTCGGCCCGGTCGATGACGCCAACCAGTTCGCCACCCAGGACGTGGCGGTACGTGGCGCCCCCGACCATCAAGTCCAGATACGCACATTCGCTAAGGGCCAGCCGGGGCTGGGGGCCCAGCAGCCGCATCCACAGGCCGCCCTTCAGGCCCAGGGCCTTGCAGATGAGCGTGGCCAAGTGGCCCTTGCTGAGCGGGGCAGCGGGGTCGGCCTGGTCGAGCCAGCCGTCCGGAAGGATCCCGTGTTCGTGCAGATAGGCCTTGCATTGCTCAACGTCGCCGCCGATTTCCGTGCCGTTGCTGACGAAGATGACCATGGCCCGGGCGGCGTCGGCCGCCGTGGCTACGGGCTTGTAGCCGAGTTCGGCGAAAAACTGGGCGTCGCTTGCGGGAATGGCGTCCGGGGCCGGGGCGGCTTCGGGCTCGCCGGCCAGCGTGGCGCCCGTTACGAGAAGCAGGCTCACCACGACCGTCATAAGCTTACGCATGGCGTTCTCCTGCGCTGACGAAACGAAGGGGGTCAAGCCTCCTAATTATACGTCTGGTGCGGGGCCGTGCAAGTAAACGTGCACAACTTCTGAAGAAACACCCGATGGCAGGGTACTATCCGCGAAACGGCATTCCCAGCGTTGGCAAGGCCGATTGGGCTCCCGTCAGCCGTCTTTGGGCTTCTCGTGGACCGAAACGGCTTTCAGGGCCTCTTCAACGGTGCCGTGCAGGTCGAACAGGCGCTCTATCCGCGAGACGTGCAGCAGCGTCGCCACCGCGCTGTGGAGGTTGGCAAAGGCAATCCGCCCGCCCCGTACGGCAAAATGATGGTGCACCCGCACCAGGGCGGCCAACCCCCAACTCGATACGTACGTCAGATGTTCGAGGTCCAGGACGACCCGCGGCGTGCTTTCCTGGATGAGGTGCTCCATCGCGTCGATGAAGGTGTCGGTATTGGAGTGGTCCAGGCCCCCGTCCAGGGCCAGCAGCGAGACGCCCTCGACGTCGCAGGGACGGTGGTGGATTTGCATGGCACAGGCCCCACGCCGCAGACTACAGGCCGCGAGCCACGAATTGCGACCCGCGAGCCGTGGCATCGCACGTGCCCGGCGCGTACGGATTGTCGTTGCTGTGCCCCGCGCCGTCAACGCGAATCTGTGCCACCGGGCGCGAGGTCCAGCAGGGCCACGTCCTCCGGGTCCAGGGCGACCTTGGTCGTGCCGCCCTGCCACGCGACGCTGCGGCCGTGCACGAGGTCGCGGCAGGCGCGCGGGGCGGGCAGGCCTTCGAGCGTCAGCGTGGCCGTCCGGCGCTCGCCCGAATCGTTGAAGACCGTCAGGTACCGGTCGCCCCAGCGCTCGACGGTCACCTTCGCCTCGCTGGAACGGACGAACGTGACGGGCTGCCACCCGGCCTCGGCCACGCGCTTGATGAGCGGCACGTACTTCTTAAAGAGCGGGCGGTCGCGGTTGTAGAGGTCCGGCCGGCTGAAGTAGTGCCCCTCGCTGGCGTTGTGGCTGAAGAACCCGGGGAACATGCCGTACGCCAGGCACCGCACCATGTACTTCTCCACGAGGTCCGGGCCGAACGCCTCGAACTCGGTGTTCATCAGGAAACAGTACGGCTTCGGGCCGCACAGGGCCCGGCGGTAGAAGAGGTCGGTATCCGACATGGGCCGCCACGTGCCGCTGCGATGCCAGTTCGTTTCGGTGCCGCACACGTCGAGCATCGGCACGAGCCACGGCAGGCGTGTGGGAGCCCCGTTGGCCATCATCAACTTGCCGCGTTTGCGCATTTCCTTCTCGAGCGCCCGGACGTACTCGAAGGCGATGAGGCCGCGGAAGATGGCCGGCCGGTGCGAGTCGCTCTCGAACACCAGCGGCGTCCGGGCGGCCTTGAAATGGTCCCGCCGGAAGTCCAGGACGTCCGTGACGTACCCCTCGGACGAGTCGACGTACTCGCCGTCGAGTTGGCCCGTGGCCTTGGGGCCGTGGAACCGCTCGCGGACCTCGGCGTTCCACTTGGTC
>Ga0272441_10004274_pt1 | contig 26149 bp, 21 predicted proteins | sample SSMProp6N_FD_193582 | JGI IMG/M metagenome (GOLD analysis project Ga0272441, IMG submission 193582) | Marine sediment archaeal communities from Little Sippewissett salt marsh, Falmouth, MA, United States - SSM-Prop-6N | ecosystem: Environmental > Aquatic > Marine > Wetlands > Sediment ...
AGCTTGAGCGTCCAGGCCTTGCCGTCCGGGGTGCTCCATTCCTTGGCCAGAGAGGGGACGAGTGCTCCGGTTCCGTGCTCCAACTCGACCAGGAAGTCATAGATCGAAGCATTGAGTGACAGGGTTTGGCCGTCCCACACCGGCGGGAAGATCAGGCCCGGAACCTGGCTGGCTTCGCGGAGGATGATCTTTTCCTCAGCAGCCTGCTTCTTACAGGTGGTCATGGTCATGACGGAGAGCACCAGCAGGACTGCCGTCAATACAACAAGTAGTTTCTTCATAGTTACTCCTTCCGTTAGATTTCGTTCGTACACTATATAATTTTGCCGACGTTGTCAAGAAAATACATAGACAACGATCTAATTTCCAAAGAAAAATATCTGCAAAAACAGTCAATAACGGCTAATTTGGCAAGAAAATAAGTATAGTTAAATGCATTAGAATTCAATTGAGTTGAATGAACCTTTTCGGAATTGTGGTTTACAGAAAAGTAAATGTAGCATACAATCTCACCCACGATGAAAACCGACAAGAGTGACGAGCTGCTGAGAAGCATTCGAAAAATCATCCGGGCTGTGGATCTGCACTCCAAGGTGCTGCTGAAGAAGTACGGATTGACCGGCCCCCAGTTGATGATCCTTAATGAAATCGGCAAGTCCAGCGAGCTGAGCGTGACCGAAATCGCCAAACATATCAGTTTGAGTCAGGCAACTGTAACGACGATTCTCGATCGCCTGGAACAGCAGGGCTTCATCGTACGCAAACGAGGACAGAGTGACAAACGGAAGGTCTACATAGAAGCCTCGGAGAAGACAAAGGACATTCTTGCCAGCAAGCCGAGCCTGCTCCAGTCCGGCTTTATCGATCGCTTCAATCGCCTCGAAGATTGGGAACAGACGCTGCTGCTGTCCTCCCTGCAGAGAACCGCTTCCTTAATGGATTCCGGGCAACTGGAGCCCGAGCCTGTTGTTGCAGGCGAATCACTGAACAATCTCCGCGCATAGATACAGGCATGTTGCAAAGATGCAGAAACAAGGCTCGAATAAAATATTTGTATCTTTGCGATACACCCTTTTTCCAAGCACGATATATCGAGGCGAGAACAACGTAAAATACGTTTGAAAAATCCCCCAGCTTGGGGTAAAATTGGTACAACATTTAAAATTCGGGGAGGGATACATGGCCGACTACGAAGCCTACTGTGTCAAGTGCAAAGCGAAACGTATGATGAAGGACGCGCAGGTCGTCACCAACCAGCAGGGTCGCCGCCAGGCAAAAGGGATCTGCCCGGTTTGCGGCACCAAAATGAACCTGTTTCTAAAATCACAGTAACGTTTTGAACTCTCGGGGCTGAAAGCCCCCATCCCCCCCCTTCAGTGAAAGGACGATCGGCGACCCGATCTGAAGGGATGACATTATAACATCTCAAAGTGTGGCAAAACGGTGGCTGTGTGTCTGCGAGATGAACCGCTACATACAATTCCGGTGGTTCAATTCCAGCGGCGGTGAATGAGCGTGTACAGCCGCCTGCAGAAATCGACAAATGCGGATTGGCTGTGCTCTCCATGCAGGTGGATACGGTTTGTGAGCATCACGATTATCAGCTGAGCCGCGGGCTCTACCCATACGCTCGTCCCCGTATCTCCGGTCTGCCCGTAGGACTGGTTGCTGTAAAGGGGGCTGACCGGAGAATCCTCATCCTGAAGCAAAAAACCGAAGGAACGCCTGCTGTTTAGACCCGCAGTCAGGCAGGTACGCATCAGTTTGACCTGATTTTCCGAAAGCAGACGGTAGCCGTTTGCAACACCCCCGTTTTCAAATACGGATAGAAGCTGCAGGATGCTCGGAGCCGTACCGAACAGCCCGGCGTTTCCTCCCTCGCCGCCCAGACAGTAGGAGTCGCTGTCATATACCTGCCCTCGGATCCAGCGCTTTCGCCAGGGACACTGCCCGGTGGGAGCAACCCGTGCCCAGAGAACCACGGGCGGATTGAAAAAGGTATCGTTCAAGCCGCAGGGAGCAGCGATCAGCTGAGCAAACAACTCCTGCAGGCGCGCTCCGGTCACTCGCCGGAGAAACTGCCCAAGCAACAGATAACCGGTTTGGCTATAGAGCACCTGTTTTCCCGGTGGATTCTGCGGCTTTACCGCCAACAGCAACTGAACCGCTCGGCTGTATTCGATATTCCGCCAATCCGGGAACCCCTTGTACAGCTGCGGGTTCGGGGGCAAACCACCGGTATGAAGCAACAGCTGACCCAAGGTGATATCTCGGCTCTCCGCTGCTATTTCCGGCACGAAGGTTCCAATCGTCTCACCAACACCGATTTTTTCCCGGCCCATGATCATTACTGTCAGTACAGCTGTGGCCAGTGGTTGGGTAATCTCCGACAGATCGAATATCGTATCCTCTGTCATATCCTCCGGGTGAGGATCGAGCTGGCGGAATCCCTTTGCCTGCGAGAAAACGACCGAACCCTGCTTCGAAACCAGGGCAACGATCCCGGGAATGACTTTCTGCCGGAGCGCTTCGTCGATCAGGGATTCGATATCAGTCGGGTCCTGTTTCATAGTTGACTTGGGTCAACCTCCCCGCGACTACACTCTATTGCAAATCAGCTCGGGGTTCAAACTGTTTGCCGGCGGGTTCGAGCTCGCCCACGTTCAGCCCGGCGTTTTCGAAAACTCTCCGCGCCCGGCTCAACTGCGCCGCCTTCGGCACACGGACGTCGGGTTCCGTTGTCGGCCGGTAGGGGATGGACAGATAGGCCTTGCTCGGAGAGATTCCTGTCAGGTAATCAGCCAACTCCGCCAGCTGCTCAACTCTCGTGTTCGCCTGATCCACCAGCATGGTTTCGCTGACCAGCTCGCCTTCATACTTCGAGGCAAAGGTCCTGATTCCCTGCAGCACCTTTGAAAACTGCAGGCGCCGATCCGGTCTGTTGATACGTTGCCAGACCGACTCGAGAACGCTGTCCACCTTCACCGACACCCAATCCGCCAGGCTCACGGCCTCTGCTACTTCCTCCCGCCAAAGCAGAGAGCCATTCGTGATTACAGCCACGGGGTAGCCTAATTCCTGCTTGAGCAGGGAAATCAAAGTTCCGAGGTTCTGATCCAGGGTCGGCTCGCCATCGGGAACGAAGCTTATGTAGTCAACCGTGTATTCGCCGCCCCCCACCCTTTCTATGCGCGACTTCGACTCCCGCAGGAATGCTTCCGGACGATAGAGAACCACCGGCTCCACCTGCATCTTGGTCGTCAGCCCCACGTGACAGTATATACAGGAATAGCTGCAGTATTTATATGGAATATTGTTAAGCCCGAGACTGTGCCCGAGCCTTCTGGAGAGCACCGGTCCGTATACGAGCATAGTTATTCGCGAATATTTTCACTTTGATGATAATACGACTCACCCCTGATGACAAGCATCTGCGCCCATTGAGTTCACCTCTATTTTATCGTGCTCGGTCGCTGAAATCTTCAAGCCCGATTTTCCGCATTCGCGTATCCGCACAATCACACCCCCGGTTTTGACTTTCCACAAGCGGAGCATCCGCTTCGTCCCAAGCCCAACCGGCCGTCGAAATCCTCCCTGTCCCGCTCCGGCCCGAGGGGAAAGCAAACCGGTCGGCGGTCCCGGTTGGATCGGTAGATGGCGGTAAACAGCTCGACCGTCCTGCGCCCCTCCGGGCCGGAAACCTTGGGCTCCCTGTGTTCCAGGATCGCCTGCAGGAAATCCTCCAGCTGCAGCTTGTGGTAGTAGCTGGCTGCATCGATTGTCCGGAAAAACTCCTCGTCCTCCCCTTTCCAGAGATCCAGAAGAGAATCCTCCCCGGGAACGCTCCACAGATCGTTTACCGGGGGTTCCAACACCGGCGACATACCGGCTATAAACATGGCTCCGCCGTCGGTCTGCACCCCCACCGAAGCTCCGCTGCTTCCATGCACGTGGACCTTTCCGTACAGGCCCGGCTTCTGGGAGTTGGAGACAACGATGTTACCCAGCGCCCCGTTGGCGAAGCGGATCAAGGCGATCGCCGTATCCTCCACCTCGATGTAGGGATGATTGAGGTTGTCCCAGCAGCCGTACAACTCCGCAACCGGGCCCATGAACCAGAGCAGAAGATCCAGCTGGTGCGGTGCCTGATTTACCAGAACCCCTCCTCCCTCCATCTCCCAGCTGCCCCGCCAGGGATCGCTGCGGTAGTAGGGCTCGTCCCGCCAGCCCAGCATGGTCACCATTCCGAGCACCGGGACGCCGATCTTCCCCTCGTCAACAGCCCGCTTCACCCGCAGCACCGGAGCGTACCAGCGGCGCTGGCTCACCGTAGACAGGGTGCAACCGCTCTTGGCGGCGGCGGCAATCATAGCGTCGCAATCCTGGAGGGAGGAGGCCAGCGGCTTCTCCACCAGAACGTGTACGCCCGCCTCCAGGGCCCGGATCGCGGGTACAGCGTGGACCGGATGGGGGGTGCAGACCACCACCGCATCGACCTCTTTCAGCATCCGATCCAAATCTGTGTACCCCTTGGCCGCGTAGCGGCCGGCAAAGGCTTCGGCTTTTTCAGCCGAACGGCTGTAGACGGACACGAACTCGGATTCCGGCAACTCCGAAAGCGCCCGGGCATGGGTATGGCTGACCTTGCCGCAGCCGATCACCCCTGTACGCAGTTTCTTCATTTCCCCTCCTGCGGAAGCAGCACCACCTTCATCAACCCCGATTCTCCACGATAGAGCCGCTGAAACCATTCGGCTCCCTCGGCCAACGGCGCCGTGGCGCTGATCATGGCCTCGACGTTCACCGCGCCGCGGCTGATCAGCTCAAGACAGCTGGGATACTCTCCCCTGGAGGCGCAGGAACCGTTGACGCTGATCTCCCGGGTGACCACGGACTGCAGGGGGAACTCCACGGTCGGGCTGAGGTTGCCGACCAGGGCCAGCCGCCCCCCCCTTCTCAGGCAAAACACAGCGTCCCGCAGCGCCTCACCGACCCCCACCGCTTCCACTGCCACCTCCGTTCCCCTGGGAACGTGCTTGCGCACCTGCTCGGCAACACTGCCACCGACCGCGTTGATCGTCGCATCCGCGCCCAGCCTGCCGGCCCGCTCGAGCCTGACCGGATCGACGTCCACGGCGATCACCGGGCTGCAGCCGCAGGCCTTGAGCACCTGAACGGCCAGGAGACCGATCGTTCCCGCTCCCACGACAACCGCCGAGTCGTTCAGATGCGCGGCGGCCCTGCCCACGGCGTGAAGGGCGATCGAAAGGGCCTCCACCATCGTGGCTTGGACAAAGCTCATCCCATCGGGCAGAGGATAGAGGATACGGGCCGGTACGGACACAAACTCCGCGAAGGCCCCATCCTGCCGGTACTCGTCGCAGGACACCCCCAGAACACGGCGATTGTCGCAGAGGTTGATCTCTCCCCTTCGGCAGTGCCAGCAGGTACCGCAGTAGATCGTGGAGTCGAAGGTGACTCGTTGTCCGGTCCTCCAACCTTCCACACCCGCTCCCACCTCGGTTATGAGACCGGCCGCCTCGTGACCCATGATGATCGGAGGCTGCCGGCGCCCGCTGGAGCCGTCCATGCCGTGCACGTCGCTGCCGCAGATCCCGCAGGCTTCAACCGCGACCAGCACCTCTCCCACTCCGATCTTGGGATCCTCCACCTCCTTGTAGGAAAACTTGTTGTATTTTTCCAATACCAGGGCTTTCATCGATCCCTCATCCCCTCATACAACTTCCGCATCGTCGCATCAATCAGCACTTCCCGGCCTGTACTCCCGGGCCGACAGACGGTACAGATCACAGCCCGGCACATCCAGAAGCTCCCGTTCCGTGCTCACGTGAAAATTATCTTTAAAGCATCTGATCCGCATCCCGTTTGGCCTGGTAGTCGATGGGAAAACGATCGGGAGCTCGATCTTTGCGACTGTGCCGGGAGCGTTCTTTGCAGTTCTTAAACTCCCATCATATGGTACAATCGGGATCACTTCAATTGATCAGGTGGCGGCAGTTCCATTACTATACAGGAGGCTGCTTATGAACGTAAGGGAACGCTTCGTCGCAGTGATGAACTTCCAGCAACCCGACAGAAACCTGCTGTGGGAATTTGGATATTGGCCGGAAACCCTGGAACGCTGGTACCGGGAGGGCCTGAAACACAGGGACAACCAAGAGGGAATACCGGGAAGCGGCATTCGAGAGTACCTGGTCTATCAGGACGAGTACGGAGTCAAGAAACGCATCACCAAAGGCAGCTCGTCGGTTCCTGAGTTTATCGGATGGCAGGTGGAGTCCAGACTGGATTTCCAGCGGCTCAAGGAAGAACGCTTTCAGGTTGACTCCGACGGCAATCTCGACCAGTTGATCCCCCTGTTTCTGGAGGCCGGTCTGACCGGGGTGTGGCCGATCGAAGTTCAGGCCGGAAACGATCTCCTGGAAATCCGCCGTCGCTACCCGCATCTTCGCATCCTCGGCGGGATCGACAAGCTGCAGATCGCCCGGGGCCCCGAGGCCACCGATCGGGAACTGAAAGGCAAGCTACCCTCCATGCTGGCCGGAGGCGGATACATTCCCCTCCTGGACCATGCGGCCCACCCTGAGATCTCCTGGACGGACTTCTGCTACTATCGACAGAGGCTCAATGCCATGATCGAAGAACAGGCGGGGAACAGCAAATGAAGAAAAGAACGGACTATCTCAGTTGGGACGAGTACTTCATGGGCGTGGCTCTGCTCTCGGCGATGCGGAGCAAGGATCCCAATACTCAGGTCGGCGCCTGTATCGTAAATCCAAAAAACAAGATCGTCGGAGTCGGCTACAACGGGTTCCCCACCGGTTGTTCCGACGATGAGTTCCCCTGGAACCGGGAGGGAGAGCTCCTGGACACCAAGTACCCCTACATCTGCCATGCGGAGCTCAACGCCGTGATCAACAAGATCTCCGCCGACCTGTACGATTGCCGCCTGTACGTGGCCCTGTTTCCCTGTAACGAGTGCGCAAAGGTCATCATCCAGGCCGGAATCACCGAGGTGATCTACCTGTCCGACAAGTACGCCCAGACCGATACTGTCAAAGCCTCCCGGCGGATGTTTCAGGCCGCGGGGGTGAGCTGCCGGCAGCTCGAGGTGAGCCGGCAAACGGTAAGCCTGAGGTTTTCCGAATAGGCGGACAAAAAAAGCCGCAAACACTTCCTCGGCGGCTGGATTTTTTTATATTAGATCTATCCCCCGGATTGGCATCCGGCGGCACGAAGCGCCGCCGGACGGTCAACTGGGAACAAGAGTCAAAGAATGCCCCAGAACAAATACGGTCACTACCGCCTCGAGTGGATTCGCGACATTTCCGAAATCCCCAAAGAGACTTGGAACGCGCTGGCTCTGGCTCTGCCCGCGCCTATCCTGGAGTGGGAGTGGTTGCATCGTTTGGAAGTTTCCGGAAGCATGCGCCCGGAAACCGGCTGGCTGCCCATCCATCTGACCGTATGGCGCGGGTCGGACCTGGCGGCCGCCGCTGCCCTTTATGTGAAGGGGCACAGCGAAGGGGAGTTTGTCTGGGACTACATGTGGGCAGACGTGGCCGGCCGCCTGGGAATCCCCTACTATCCCAAGATGGTGGGGATGAGCCCGGCCACACCGGTTACCGGCTACAGATTCCTCATCGCCCCTGGCCAGCAGGCCGAAGGCTTGAGCGCGCTCATGGTTCAGGCCATAGACGATCTGTGCCGCCAAAACAACATGAGAGCCCTAAGCTTCAACTACGTAGATCCCCAGTGGGTGCCGGTGATGGAGGATCTGGGATTCGTTGCCTGGAAGCACCAGAGCTACATCTGGGAAAACAACGGATTCGCCGGCTTCGAGGATTATCTCTGGAGCTTCGACAAGAACCAGCGCCGCAACATCCGCCGGGAGCGGAACAAGCTCACCGAGCAGAATCTGATAATTCAACCCTTCACGGGGGAAGAGATTACCCTAGAGCTTCTGGAACGGATGTACGACTTCTATGAGATGACCAACGATCAGTTCGGTCCCTGGGCGGCCAAGTACCTTAACCGGGAGTTCTTCACCGGGCTGTTCGACGACTACCGCCACCGGATCCTGCTCCTGGGAGCCTACGATCGGCGAGACAATGCGGATCCGGTGGGCATGTCCTTCCTGCTGTACAAGGGTGAGCAGATGTACGGACGCTATTGGGGAAGCACCGGCCATTATGACAGCCTGCACTTCAACGCCTGCTACTACAGCCCCATCGAGTGGGCGATTCAAAACGGTGTACAGCGCTTCGATCCGGGAATCGGTTCGGCCCACAAGGCACGCCGCGGCTTCCAGGCGACCGCCAACTGGAGCCTGCATCGCTTCTACGATCCGAATCTGGCTCGCATCATGGCCCAGCACATCGGCGAGATCAACCGCATGGAACAGGAACAGATCGATACGTTGAACCGCTCCGTGCCCTTTGCCGAAAACAGATAGCGCCGGCGTACGGGCAGCCGGCGTACGGGCACACGGCGTACGGGCAGCCACGCACCCGTGCCCAGGCGGCCGCCCCCCTTTCTCAACCAGACGGGTCTGCTGTATCATCAGAACAGTGGAACCCGGAAAGCTGGTAAAGATCGTTATCCCCTGGCTCCTCCTGCTGAGCCTGCTGGCCTGCACCACCGTCTCATCGGCGCCCGCCGAGCCGTCGTCGCCACAGACCCGGCAACAACCGCAATCCATTCCAGAACAGGCGCAGGCTGCGCAGCAGCAAGCGGACCCCTCGCCCGGGTACAGGATCATCAAGGAGGGACGGCATAAGCACGAGAACTGGCTGCAGCTGAACGAGTATTTCCTCATCCACTATCTGTACACCGATATCTTCCATCGTTTCGGCCTGGACAAAGCTATCAGTCTTGAGGACAAAATCAAGATCCTGGCCACTGTTCTGTACAACTTGGATTTCAATACACCGGTGAACTTGATCATCGACAACTTCGCCGAAGAGGGATCTCTGGTGGTATCCCTCCAGCTGATGCGCATCGGAAAGCAACGCAGCCTTCTACTGGCCACCAACACGGACCGGGAGGGCAGAACGGTTTATGTCGGAGTGGAAAATGTGGCCAAAACCTACAAACGTTCCTACCTGATCGTCGAGGATCAGCTGATCGCTCTGCCGGATCTGTATTCCCAGAGCAGGGAATCGGCGCTCATCGGGGAAAACCGGGCGGACAGGCTGGCACGCTTCTACATATTCGATGGGAACATCAGCAACGATACCGTGGCCGAAGGATTGCTCATCGGTTCGATCCGGGAGGCGGAAACCCCGCTTGAGCGCAGCCGCTGCGAGCTGATTCTCAGCCGCTACTACATGTCCCAGAACAGGCTGGTGGAAGCCCAGGCACTGCTTCTGGCCGTGGGCGCTCAACTAGCCCGGGATAGCGAGGACGATTCTCTGCGGGAAGGCTATGCGATCGTGTACGAGGAACTTCTGATAACCAATGCCTTGAAAGAACACGAGGAACAGATGCGGGAGAACCGGCCCAGGTCCCTCTGAGGATCGGGGCCCGGCTGCCGGCAGGTCCACCTTCCCAGGAGTCTCGACTGTCCTGACTCAGGAACGGTCCGTACTCTCCGGCTCCGGCGGGGCATCCGTGGGCTCCACCTTCGCTTCGTTCGTTGTGCGATCTTTAGAATCCTTGTCTGCTCCGGTTTGTTTTTCCCCACCAGTGGTACGCTTGGACTTCCTCGGTTTCCTCGTCTTCACGGTCACCTCGCCGCTCTTCGCATCCAGGTCCACATAGGCCTTCCCCCCCTTGGTCAGAGCGCCGAAAAGAACCGAATCTACGAAGAAATCCTTGACCTTTACCTGCACCAGGCGGGCGATGTTGCGGGCGCCGAACTCGGGACTGTATCCGGTATCCGCCAGATACTTGCGGCACTCTTCGCTGACCTCCAGTGCTATGCCCTTTTCCTGGAGCTGAGCTTCGAACAACCGGATCTCCTTGTCCACAATCTGGAGGATCACCCGCTCATCCAAACGATTGAAGGTTACAACCTTGTCCAGGCGATTGCGGAACTCCGGATTGAAAACCCGGTCCACAGCTGCATCGATCGCATCGGAGCCGATCACCCGCTCCCCGAAACCGATCGAGGACTTGCCCAACTCCCGCGCGCCGGCGTTGGAGGTCATGATCAGGATCACATTGCGGAAATCCGCCCTGCGCCCCGCGTTGTCTGTAAGGGTCGCATAATCCATGATCTGCAGCAGAACGTTGAAAACATCCGGATGGGCCTTCTCCACCTCGTCCAGGAGGAGCACGGCGTGGGGGGTCTTGCGGATCGCATCGGTCAGCAGTCCTCCTTCGTCGTAGCCCACGTATCCGGGAGGAGAGCCGATCAGGCGGCTGACCGTGTGCCGTTCCTGGTACTCGCTCATGTCGAAACGGTGCATGGCCACACCCAGGTGCTCGGCCAGCTGGCGGGCCAGCTCGGTTTTTCCGACTCCGGTGGGTCCCACGAACAGGAAGTTGGACACCGGTTTGTTCGGCTCCCGGAAGCCGGCTCTGGAGTTCTTGACGGCTCGAACCACCGATTCAATGGCCGGATCCTGGCCGAAGATTACCCGCTTGAGCTCCTCCTCCAGGCTCATCAGACGATCCACCTCCGTTGCGGACACCGTTTTCTCGGGAATCTTGGCGATCTTGGAGACGACCTTCTCGATATCCGTGTGGGTGAGCACCGGTTCCGGGCTGACGCTCAAGCCCCCTCGATAGGCGAGAATACGGGTAAAGGCTCCGGCTTCATCGATCACGTCAATAGCCTTGTCCGGAAGGAAGCGATCGTTGATATACTGATCCGACAGATCCACGGCGGCCTGCAGAGCCTCGTCTGTGTACTTGACCTGATGATACTCCTCGTAGCGCCCCCTCAATCCCTGCAGAATCTGAAAGGTCTCCTCCGGGGTGGTCTCGGTCACCTCGATCTTCTGGAATCTGCGGGAGAGGGCCCGGTCCCGCTCGAAGTACTTCTTGAACTCGTCGTAGGTAGTCGAGCCGAGGCAGCGGATCCGTCCCGATGCGATTGCCGGCTTGAGGATATTCGAGGCGTCCAGGGAACCCCCGGAGACCGCGCCGGCGCCGACGATCGTGTGGATCTCGTCGATGAACAGGATCACCCTCTCCTTCTTCTCCAGCTCTTTGATCACCTGTTTGAGGCGTTCTTCGAAATCCCCCCGGTAGCGGGTACCGGCCACCACGCTGCCCATGTCCAGCGCGAATACCTCATACTCTTTCAACAGATCCGGCACCTCCGCCTGGGAAATACGCTGGGCAAGACCTTCAGCGATCGCCGTCTTTCCCACACCCGGGTCTCCGACAAGAACGGGATTGTTCTTCAGGCGCCTGCAGAGGACCTGGACGGTCCGCTCCAGGACATCCTCCCTGCCGATCAGAGGCTCCAGCTGCCCCTCCGCGGCCGCCCTGGTCAGCTCCCGGGTGAAGCTCTCCAGGGCGCTTCGACGCACTCTGCGCCTGCTCCCGGGTCCATGGGCTTCATCCTCTTCCGCCTCTTCGTTTTCGCTCATCCCTTCCCGGCTTTGGCGGTTGTCAGGATCGGCGGCCAGTATTCCTCCGTGGGAGATCACCTGAAGCAGGTTGTAGCGGGTGATGCCGGCCTTCTTCAGATAGAAGGCGCCGAAGCTCTTGGTCTCGTCTATGATCGACACCAGGATGTCCCCGATATCCACGATCTCCTTGGATGAGGCCTCTGAATGGAACAGAGCCCGGGCGATAACCGATTGAAACCCGAGGGATTGGATGGGCTCGGAATCCTGCACGACGGGAACAGATTCCCGGAAATGCTTATCCAGGTCTTCCTTGATCTCATCCGGATCCGCGCCGCAGGCCTTTACAATGTCCTGGGCCACATCAAAGAATAAAGAAGAAAAAAGAATGTGCTCGGGAGTCAGGTACTCATGCTCCCTCTCCTTGGCGTGGAGATAGGCTGCCTGCAGCACTCCCTGAACATCGTCGCTAACCTTCATAAAAACCCTTTCCCATCTTGTGGCGGTAATAGCTTATGCCGGCTCAACCGTGCATTTCAAGGGAAACTCCCTGGCCTTGGCCATCTGGCGCACCTGGGCCACCTTGGTCTGGGCGATGTCCCAGGTGTAGACGCCGACGACTCCTTTTCCTCTCTTGTGAACATCCATCATGATCTTGGTTGCCTCGATCGCCGGTTTGTGAAATACGATCCGCAATACCTCGACGACGAACTCCCTGGTGGTATAATCATCGTTGTGAAGCACCACCTTGTACATGTCCGGTTCTTTTGTTTCTTTTTCGACATCCTCGAGCAGCTCATCGCCGTGTCTGGGATCCATGGACTGTTCAGACATAACTATCCTCACCATGTATCGCAATTCCCAATCTCTGAAACCATGGGCAATCACGATATCCTCTAAATGAAAATACGAAAAGGGTACGGCATTGACAAGTAGAATGCGCGCGGGAAAAGATATCAGGAATGCGCTTCATCGCTGATCTGCACATCCACTCGCACTACTCGATCTCCACCAGCCCACAGCTCACTCCGGAGCATCTGGAAGCCTGGGCCCGGATCAAGGGCATAGGCGTAGTCGGCTCAGGTGATTTCACTCACCCAGGCTGGCTGGCGGAGTTGAAGGAGCGGCTGGAAGAGGCTGAAGAGGGCCTTTTCCGCCTTAAGAATCAGTACCGGCTGGATCAGGGCGCGGCGTCCATTCCCATCCCCGCCCCCCAGGCCGGGCAATCAAGCTCTGTGCGCTTCCTCCTGTCCGCCGAGATCAGTAATATCTACCGCTGGGGCGAACGGGTGCGCAAGGTTCACAACCTGATCCTGGTTCCCACCTTTGAAGCGGCGGAACTGGTCCAAACACGGCTGTCCCGATTCGCCAACATCAGCTCGGATGGAAGGCCGATTCTCGGTCTGGACAGCAGGGATCTTCTGGAAATCGCCCTGGAATCCTCGGAGCAGTGCCTGTTCGTACCCGCTCACATCTGGACGCCCTGGTTTTCCGCCCTCGGTGCCAAGAGCGGTTTCCCCGGCATCGTCGAGTGCTACCGCGATCTCAGCCAACACATCCGAGCCGTAGAAACCGGACTATCCTCGGACCCGCCGATGAACTGGTTGTGCAGCTTCCTGGACAACTACACCCTGATATCCAACTCCGACGCCCACTCCCCGGAGAAACTCGGGCGGGAGGCGAATCTCCTGGACACGGATCTGTCCTACCCGGGAATCGTTGCGGCTCTGTCGGGAGGCCAGTCCCGTTCTCCGGAATCGGGTTTCCTCGGCACCCTGGAGTTCTTCCCCCAGGAGGGCAAGTACCACTACGACGGTCACCGCAAATGCGGCGTGTGCTGGGATCCCCTGCAAACCCTGCGTCATCACGGGATCTGCCCCGTTTGCGGCAAGCCGGTCACCATCGGTGTACTCAACCGGGTGGCCCAGCTGGCCGACAGGGAGAAGCTGCCCGATCCGGACAGTCGTCGGAGGTTCCACTCGCTGATCCCCCTGAAGGAGATCTTTTCGGAGATCACCGGAGTCGGAGCTCAGTCCAAGCAGGTCGCCCGCCTGTACGCCGGTGCGGTTCAGGCAGCCGGTTCGGAGCTCGCCCTGCTGCTGGACATGCCGGAGGAGGAGATCCGGCGCAACACCAACGAAGTGCTGGCCGAGGCGATCGGCAGGATGCGCCGGGGACAGGTGCAGGTGGAACCGGGTTTTGACGGCCAGTTCGGCAAAGTGCGCCTGTTCGCCGCGGGGGAGGCGGATGAGCTCGCCCCTCAGGAACTGTTGTTCCCGGATAAACATGTGAGCGGTCCAAAAGAACCGGCAAGAGCTCCTCTTCTGGGCTTCGACATCAGCGCCTATCGCCGCAGCGTGCCGCAAGCCCGCAGATCATCGGGACCAAGCGGGGATCTCTCATCCCTCTCGAGCCTGAATGACCAGCAGAAACGGGCTGTAACCCACGGAGCCGGACCGCTGTTGATCCTGGCCGGACCGGGAACCGGAAAGACCCGGACCCTGACCGCCCGCATTGCCTACCTGGTGCAGGCACAGGCTGTCGAACCCGGCCAAATCCTGGCCGTGACCTTTACCAACAAGGCGGCGCAGGAGATGAAGAGCCGGCTCCAGAGCCGACTCACAGCCGGGCAGGTCGCCGGCCTGCATCTGTCCACCTTCCACGCCCTGGGGCTTTCCATTCTCAGGACCGAAGCGAAACACTTCGGCCGAAACGAGCGTTTTTCCCTGATCGATGAGAACGAACAGCAGGAGGTGATCCGCTCTGTACCGGGAGTGGGCCCGGGCCGGGCTTCCTCGGTGCGGGAGGAAATCAGCACTCTGAAACGAAGCCTGAAAACTGCAGAGGAAATCGGTGATCCGGAAAAACGGGAACGTTTCCGGCAGTACGAACGGAGCCTGCTGGAACAGAACCTGTTCGACCTGGATGATTTGATCCACAAGACCGTGGCGCTGTTCACAACGCACCCCCGGGTGCTGGACGAGTACCGTGAACGTTTTCGCTGGATCCTGGTGGACGAGTATCAGGATATCAACATGGCGCAGTACCGCCTGATCCGGCAGCTGGCTCCGGGCCAGCGGCCCAACCTGTTCGCCATCGGCGATCCCAACCAGGCGATCTACGGGTTCCGGGGAGCCGATGTGGGCTTCATCAACCGCTTCATGACTGATTATCCCGCCGCCACTGTGCTGGACCTCTCCCGCAGCTATCGCTGCTCCCAAACGATCCTGCAAGCCTCCAATCAGGTTCTGGCCGACTCCGCTGTCCCGGCTTCGCTCCAAGGCATCGAGCAGGGTGTACGGATTCGCCTGCTGGAGAATCCTACCGGCAGGAGTGAGGCGGAGATGATTGCCCGCACAATCGAGGACATGATGGGGGGGCTTCGCTTCTTCTCCATGGACAGCAGCATCAGCGAGGGCTCGACAACCGAAGGAATCCGCAGCCTGGCCGATTTCGCCGTGCTTTGCCGCATCGGCCGGCAGACGAAGGTTCTGGAGGAGGCCTTTGAGAATCACTCGATTCCCTACCAAACAGTCGGAGAAACCCCCTTCTTCAAAACCGAGCCTGTGAAGTCCATCATCGATCTGCTGCGCCTCTGCGTGCAGGACAATCCGGTTCTGCTCACAAGCGTGGTGAACAGGCGTTTGCTCGAAGCGCAACGGCTCGGCGAGCTGCGGGAGTTAACAGAGAAGAACACCTCTCTCGCCGAGTTGCTGTCCGCCATAGGGCAGTTCGCTCATCTGGAAGTGCCCTCGGAGCAGCAACGGCTGCTCGACGAGCTGTCCCGCTCCTTCGGCACTGATGTCGGCAAGTTCCTGGAATACGTCATGTTAGGGTCCGGGGCGGACGACTACCAGGGCAGGAACGAAAGGGTATCTCTGATGACCCTGCACGCCGCCAAGGGATTGGAGTTTGCCTGTGTATTCATCTCCGGGTGCGAACAGGGGCTGCTGCCCTACAGTCTGTTCGAAGCCAGCGCCGCGGATCCGCAGGAGGAACGAAGATTGTTCTACGTAGGCATGACACGAGCTAAAAGATATCTGTTCCTGAGTTATGCAACCCGGAGGCGGTTGTTCGGTCGGGAATACCGTTTGCCCAGGAGTCCGTTCCTCGGACCGATCGAGGAGGGTCTGCTGGAGATGCAGAGAGCGACTGCCCGCGGGGTTGGATCCCCTGCTTCAGAAACCCACAAACAGCTCGATCTTTTTTAAGCCGAGAATCCCCGGGCCCTCAGGTTCCTACTCCTCGTAGCGCTTGAAAACCAGAACGCCGTTGTGGCCGCCGAAACCGAAGGAGTTGCTGATGGCCGCCCGCATCGGGGCGGAAACGCCCTTGTTCGGCAGATAATCCAGATCACACTCCGGATCGGGATTCTCGTAGTTGCGAGTGGGCGGATAGAACTGTTCCTTGAGCGCCAGGGCGGTGGCGATCGCCTCCACTCCTCCGGCTGCCCCGAGCAGGTGCCCGACCATCGACTTGGTGGAGGACACCTTGAGCTTGTCCGCATGCTCGCCGAAGACCTCCCTGATCGCCTTGCATTCCACCGGATCGTTCGCCGGGGTGGAGGTGCCGTGGGCGTTGATGTAGTCGATGTCCTCAGTCGTGAGACCGCCGTCCACCAAGGCCCGGCGCATGGCCCGCACCGCTCCGAGACCTTCAGGATGCGGGGCGGTGAGGTGGTTGGCATCACAGGTTGCCCCGTATCCGAGCAGTTCCGCGTAGATCTTGGCTCCCCGCTTCTTGGCGTGTTCCAACTCTTCCAGCACAACGATCCCGGATCCCTCGGACATGACGAAACCGTCCCGGTCGGCATCGAAGGGTCTGGAAGCCTTCTCGGGCTTATCGTTGTACTTGGTGCTCACAGCCTGAATCGCGGTGAAGCTGGCCAATCCCAACGGAGTCAGAGCGGCTTCGGTTCCACCGGCCAGCATCATGTCCGCCCGGCCCCGGCGCACCCAGCTCAGCGCCTCGCCGATGGCGTCGGTTCCGGAGGCGCAGGCGGTGACCACGGCGTGGCACGGTCCCTGCAGGTTCAGCTTGATAGCTACGTTCGCCGGAGCGATGTTGGTGATCATCATCGGCGCCAGCAGGGGGTGTACCGCTTTCACGCCCCGCTCGAAGAATTTCTTGAAATTGTTTCCCAGCACCTCGATGCCGCCGATGCCGTTACCCAGGACGATTCCGATGCGATCCGGATCGATTTCGCCGTTCTTCAGGCCCGCGTCTTCGTGGGCCTGGATTGCAGCGGCTACCGCGTAAACGGTGAAGCGGTCCATCCTGCGAGCTTCTTTTGCATCGAAGAAGTCGCCGGGATTGAAATCCTTGACCTCTCCGGCTACCTGGCTTGGATGCTCCGAAGGATCGAAACGGGTAATGCGGGTGATGCCGTTTTCGCAGGCTTTCACCCGTTCCCAGTAATCTTCGACGTTATTCGCGAGGGGATTCACCGTCCCCAAACCGGTAATCACCACTCGTTTAACCATAGGTCTCTCCTTGAACTCTCGAATAGTTTTTTTAGATGGACTTTCTTCTGAGTATGTCCATCTTCCTAGATGGACATGCAGCCATCTACTCGAAGCACTTCTCCCGACACGTAGGAGGATTGCTCCGAGGCCAGAAAGGTCACTACTTTGGCCACTTCCTCCGGGCTGCCCGGGCGTTTCATGGCGATTACAGACAGAAACGCCTCCAGTGCAGCTTCGGGCAGCTCTCGGGTCATCTCCGTGTCGATAAATCCCGGTGCTACGGCGTTGGCCCGCACGCCCCGCATTCCCAGCTCCTTTGCCAGGCTGCGGGTCAGCCCGATCAATCCCGCCTTGGAGGCGGCATAACTGGCCTGGCCGGCGTTTCCCCCGACTCCCACCACGGAGGCCATGTTGACGATCGAGCCGCTCTTGTTCTTAGCCATGTGACGCCCCACCACCTTGCTGATCAGAAAGGCACTGGCCAGGTTGATGCTCATGACCCTGTTCCAATCCTCCAGGCTCATACGGAAGATCAGGTTGTTGTCCGTAATTCCGGCGTTGTTGACCAGAATATCGACGGTCCCCGCTTCTTTGATGATCTCCTGGATCGCCGGAACGATCTTGTCCTCCACGGCAACGTTCGCCTGCTTGAAAACGACCTGGCCGCCTCCCTCTTTGGCGGCTGCCTGCATATCGGCAAGGAACTCGCTGGGGTTCAGATCGATGAAGTAGACGGTGGCTCCTTCCCTCAAGAATCTCAAGACGATCTCCAGGCCGATCCCCCGGGCTCCCCCGGTTATAATTGCCTTCTTACCCTCTAGCATCATTTTCCTAACCCTCGACGATTTTTCCGATATCTTCCAGCTTGCCCGCCGGTAAGCAGGGGTGGTCCCTGGTAAAAGCTTTCCACAAACCTCCGAGTACCGAACCCGGACCTACCTCGAGAAAACGGACAAATCCATCATCTAGCAGACTCTGCTCTTCGTCAACCCAACGCACCGTGGACACAGCCTGACGCACGCACAATCTGCGCGCTTCTTCACCCGAGGTGATTTTTTTCCCCGTGACATTGGCATATACCGCCTTGATCGGATCGTTGAAGGTATAGCCGGCAAGCACCTCTTCCAGTCCCTTGCGGGCTTGTTCCAGCAGGGGGGTATGAAAAGGTGCGGAGACCCTCAACACCACGTAGCGCCGGGCTCCCGCCTCTTTGAACGCGCTTTCAGCCGCAGCCAATCCTTCGGCGGTGCCGCCCAAGACGATTTGGGACGGGCTGGAGTAATTGGCCAGAAACACCTGCTTGCCCGCAAGGTTTTCGAGCACCTCGCTTGCCCTGGCAAAATCCAGCCCCAATACGGCAGCCATGCCTGCGCGGCCGTCGGCTCCCGGCGTATCCAGCGCCCGGGCGGCGGTCTCCATCAGCTGTCCCCGAATCTTGACAATCGGGAAGAGATCTTCCAGGGCAAGAATCCCTGCCTCATACAGGGCACTGTACTCCCCCAGGCTGAATCCGGCAAATCCTTCCGGATCGATCCCCTTTTCCTTGCAGACAAGGCTGGCCGCCACGCTGGCCAGGGTCACGGCGACCTGAGTGTTGTCGGTAGCTTTCAGCTGCTCTTCACTGCCTTCGAACAGCAACCGCTTCAGATCCATGCCGGTGGCATCCGAGGCCAGAGTGAACAGATCTTTTACCTTGGCGCTTGACTCCCAGAGGTCTTTTGCCATCCCCGGGTACTGGGCTCCCTGTCCGGGAAAGAGAAAGCAGGTCTTCATACGGGCTCCTTTTGGGAGCGCAAAATAGCATATACCTTCATGGGTTGTCAAGTGCCGCCAATCTCGCATAAAATGCGGGAACCTTTTTCTGATGGAGAAAATCATGAATGCAGTTATCCGCGCTACCGGCACCTACGTACCGGAAAGACGCGTATCGAATCATGAATTCGAAGAATATCTGGATACCTCCGACGAGTGGATCGTATCCCACACGGGAATCCACTACCGGCACATCGCGGCGGAGGACCAGGCCGCATCGGACCTGGCCACGGAAGCCGCCAAGAAGGCCCTGCACAGAGCGGAAATCGAAGCGGAAGAGCTGGACATGATTCTTCTGGCCACGGCCACGCCGGATTTCGTCGGATTTCCGGCTACCGCCTGTATCGTGCAGGAAAACCTGGGTGCCAACAAGGCGGCGGCCATGGACATAGCGGCCGGCTGCACCGGTTTCATCTACGGCTTGGAAACGGCCAAGGGATTCATCTCCACCGGCTATGCCAAGAAGGTGCTGCTCATCGGAGCCGAGGTACTGTCCCGCCACGTCGACTGGAACGATCGCAACACCTGCGTCCTGTTCGGCGACGGATCCGGAGCCGCGGTAATCTGCGCCGAGGAAGAACAAGAGGAAAGAGGTGTGCTGTACACCTACATCCGTTCCCGGGGCTGGGGAGCACGCCTTTTGGAACGCACCGCCGGGGGCAGCCGCTTTCCCTTCAAGCCGGGCGAAACCGACCCGAAGGATTTACTCCTCAGGATGGACGGGCGGAAGGTCTACAACTTCGCCGTTTCCTCCCTGGTGGAGACGATCGAGCACCTGCTCGAATACCACGACCTGAGCATCGACGACATCAAGTACATAATCCCCCACCAGGCCAACCTGCGTATCATTGAGGCCGCGGCCAAGAGGAAAAAAATCCCCCTGGATAAGTTCTATGTGAACATCCAGGAGTACGCCAACACCTCCGCCGCCACCATTCCGATCGCCCTGGCGGAGCTGCAGGGCAAGCACATGCTCCAACAGGGAGACATGATGATCGTCATCGGCTTCGGCGCCGGTCTGACCTACGGGGGAAACCTGATCCGCTGGTGATCCCCGAGTGGCCCGCAGAATCAGCTGACGCAACTGCCCCTGGCCAGGTGATCGCCCGTTTGCGGCAACACGCCCATCCTCTCAAACCCATTCCCACCGACCGGCAGGCCCGATTGACTGAGCGTCCCGATATCCGGGCCGTGCTGTTCGACGTGTACGGCACGCTTTTCATCTCGGCCTCCGGAGATATCGGTGCAAGCGATGGGGCGACGCGCAGCCGGGCAATGGCCGAGGCCCTGGAGGCCGTGGGCTTGCCCGCAGATCGGGACACGGCCGGGCGAGCAGCCGGAGCCCTGGTGGAGGCGATCAACCGCACGCACAAACGGCTCAAAGAGCGGGGCGTGCAATACCCGGAGGTGGATATCAGGGAGATTTTCAGCGAGGTTTTGGCGGACCTGCACGCCCGGGGATTGTGCAGGGAGACCCCGAGCCGGAGACTCTGCGAAATCCTGGCCGTGGAGTACGAATGCCGCAGCAACCCGACCTGGCCCATGCCGGGACTTACAGAAACGCTCCGGCATCTCAATGGTCGGGAAATACCTCTCGGGATCCTCTCCAACGCCCAATTCTTCACGCCCCTGCTGTTCCCGGCTTATCTGGAGGCGAGCATGGAGAAGCTCGGATTCGATCCGCAGCTGTGCGTGTACTCCTACAGACTCCGGGAAGCAAAACCTTCCCCCCAACTTTTCCGCCGCGCCCTGGAGGTGCTTGCCCGCCGCGGCATCGGGCCGCAGCAGGTGCTGTACGTGGGCAACGACAGGGTCAACGATATCTGGCCTGCCGTCGAAGAGGGGATGAGCACCGCCCTGTTCGCCGGGGACAGCCGCTCCTTCCGTCCTCGGGAGAACGACCCCCGCATCCGGGGTGTACGGGAGGACCTGCTGCTGACGGATCTGAGGCAGCTGATCGTGGTGACGGGAGGCGCCTAATCCTGCGGGCCCGCTTCATCTGCAAGGTGCAACACCCGCAGATAGTCCGGAAAACCGAGGATATCCTTCTGGCCGCATCCGAAGCCCTCACCCCGCAGGCTTCCCTGCGGTCTCGCCAAGGCCTGCCTGCCCCGGGCGGTCAGGATGGCACAGCCGGTGGGGGTGAGGATCTCGGTCCCGGTATCGAGTGTCCTCGTCTGAAAACCGGAAAGCATGAGCCGGGTGGCCGGGGCCGGTACCGCGAGCATGCCATGGGAGGTGTCGATAGTGCCGCTGCCCACCGTCAGGGCCGAAAACAGGACCCGGTCGACCTTCAGATAGTCGACGGCCAGAGCGAAGCCCAGAACATCCACTACCGTATCCACGGCTCCGATCTCGTGAAAATGTACCTGCTCCACCGCCACCCCGTGCACCCGGCTCTCCGCTTCTGCCAGTCGGGTGAGAATGCCCCTGCAGGAGGCCGTCACATTAGCCGTATAGCTGCCGCGCGCCAGGAGCTCGAGTATGGCAGCCAGGTTTCGAAACCCCCGCTGCTGTTGTTCGCTCCAGGTGATCACCAGCTGCGTGCAGGCCCTGCCTGCCCGATCCTTGCGGGTTTGCTCGATCGTCAATCCGGGAATCTCCAGGCGGGCGTAGCACTCCTGGAGGTAGGAAAGGGGAACCCCCAGATCGACAAGAGAAGCCAGGATCATGTCTCCGCTGGCCCCGCAGAGTAAATCGAAGTAGAGCATAAAGCCTTGTACACCGCAAGCTCCCCGATGATCAAGACAACAGCGGTAAATTCAACTTGTCTTTCCCAAGGAGCAGTGAGTATCATAATAACGGGAACAACAATGAATGACGACCAGCATAAAAAACGACAAATTTCTTTAGGCTATGTAGCGATTGCCCTGCTTCTGGTTTTCGGAATCCAGTTTCTTTTCGTGCGGGGCATGAACCGGGAGATTCCCTACAGCGAGTTCAAACAGTACCTGGAACAGGGCATGATCCAGGACGTATCGGTCTCTCCGACGGATATCCACGGCGTGATCGTACGCAGCGAAAACGAGCAGGAGGCCTTCGTTACCAACCGGGTTGAGGACCCGGATTTGGTCAGCCAGCTGGAGGAGAAGGGGGTGCGTTTCTCCGGCCGACAGACCAACAGCTTCTTCGGCAACCTCCTGTCCTGGATTCTGCCATTGCTGATCATCTTCGCCATTTGGAATTTCACCATGCGCCGGATGTCCATCGGGGGTCCGGGAATTCTCAATGTAGGGCAGAGCAAGGCCCGCCTGGTGGCGGATGAGGAGGCCAAAAAGACATCCTTCGGGGATGTTGCCGGCATCGACGAGGCCAAGGAAGAGCTCACCGAGGTGGTTGAGTTCTTGAGGAACCCGGAAAAATTCGAGGATCTGGGCGGCCACATTCCCAAAGGGGTGCTGCTGGTGGGCGCCCCCGGCACGGGAAAGACCCTTTTGGCCAGAGCCGTGGCCGGGGAGGCGGGAGCGCCGTTTTTCAACATCTCCGGATCGGAGTTCGTCGAGATGTTCGTAGGCGTCGGGGCTGCCCGGGTCCGTGACCTGTTCGCCCAGGCCAAGGGCAAGGCTCCCTGCATCATCTTCATCGATGAGTTGGACGCCCTGGGCAAGGTGCGGGGATTCAATCCGGTGGGCGGTCACGACGAGCGGGAGCAGACCCTGAACCAGCTGCTCGTGGAAATGGACGGCTTCGACACCCGCACCGGGGTCATCATCATGGCCGCCACCAACCGTCCCGAGATCCTGGATCCGGCCCTGCTGCGCCCCGGACGTTTCGACCGCCAGGTCGTGGTGGATCGGCCCGATTTGAACGGGAGGGAAGAGATCCTGAAGATCCACAGCAAGAATGTGAAGCTGGCCGACAACGTCGATCTCAAGGTGATCGCGGGCCGAACCCCCGGGATGGTGGGGGCGGACCTGGCGAACATTGTCAACGAAGCGGCCCTGCTGGCCGCACGGCGGGGCAAGAAGCGGGTCACCATGGATGAGCTCGATGAGGCCATCGACCGGGTGATCGCCGGTTTGGAGAAGAAGAAACGCCTGATTAGTCCCAAGGAGAAGCGGATCGTGGCCTACCACGAAGCGGGCCACGCCCTGGTCGCAGAGACCCTTCCCAACACCGATGTCGTCCACAAGATCTCCATCGTGCCCAGGGGAATCGCCGCCCTGGGATACACGATTCAGCTTCCCACCGAAGATCGCTACCTGATGACCAAGAGCGAGCTGGAGGATCGGTTGGCCGTACTGCTGGCAGGCCGGGTGACCGAAGAGTTGGTCTTCGGCGATGTATCAACCGGAGCTCAGAACGATCTGATGCGGGCCACCGACATCGCCAGAGCCATGGTCAAGGAGTACGGCATGAGCGGCAAGATGGGACTGATGTCCTATGAACGGCCCCGCAATCCCTTCCTGACCGGTGACAACTGGAGCTCAACGGAGAAGGAGTACTCGGAGAAAATCGCCGCCGATATCGACGATGAGGTGAAGCGTATCCTCGACGAAACCCACCAGAGAACCCGGGGCATCATCGAGGAGAACCGGGAAACCCTCGAGTCTCTGGCCAAACTGCTGATCGAGAAGGAAGTGGTGGACCGGGAGGAGTTCAAGAAACTCCTTCAGCTGACCACATAGCCCGCCTCTATTGTAGAAAAAGACACCAATCCCGCCACTACCCGGCACCCACATCGCAGTCTATCTGCGCCCCGCCTCACCCAAGCTGAAGATTTTCCCTGGAAGGAAGGGAAAAACACGTTATAATAGAAGAAAAGGCATGGAAGGCATTCCCTACAACCCCTATATCGTGGGCAATCCCATCAAAACCAGGGAGATGTTCTTCGGCCGGGAAGACGACTTTGGCTACGTAGAGAAGAAGATCGGTTCGGCGAAATCGAACCAGGTCCTGGTTTTCTGCGGGGAGAGGCGCTCCGGTAAAACCTCGATCCTCTTTCAGATCCTGGGCGGTCGCTTGGGGGAGCGTTTCCTGCCGGTGCTGGTGGACATGCAGATCCTGGCGGGGATCAAGAGCGACGATCACTTCTGGCGTACGATCCTGAAGGTAGCCTGCGACAGCCTGAAGATAGCGGGGCTTACGGTTGATTCTCTGGACAGCCCGGCTTCCTCCCAGCGGGTGGAAGAGCTGTTCGATGCATTCCTTACCCGGGTACACGAACACCACCCTGGAAAAATCGTGCTCTTTCTCCTGGACGAATACGAGCTGATCGAAGAGAAGATCAGAGACGGCTCTCTGAGCGAATCCACGATTCACTACCTGTCAGGCGCCCTGGAGAGCCCGCATCGGATCAGTTTTGTGTTCACCGGATCGACCAACCTGGAGAACAGGAAGGTGAGCTTCTGGAGATCCCTGCTCGGCAAGTCGATCTACCGCAAAATATCCTACCTGTCTGCGAACGACACGGCCCGGCTGATCACCGAACCGCTGAAAGAACACCTCCACTATCCCCGGGAGGTTATCGATAGCATCTACCGGCTCACGGGCGGCCATCCGTTTTACACCCAGGTGATCTGCCAGAACCTGGTGGACCACCTGATGGAGGACGATCGGAGCGAACCCACAGAGCAGGACCTGCAGCTCATCGTCAAGGGCATCATCGACAATCCCCTGCCCCAGATGATCTACTCCTGGAACAGCCTATCGGAGGGAAACAAGATACTCCTCTCCTCTCTGGCCGGTGTTCTGAGCCAGCCCCAGGACTGGGCCGGTCCGGCAGATGTGATTCAGTACTTCCGTCAAAGCAAGCTCGGGCTGCCCTACAAAAGAGAGGAGATCCTCATTCTCCTGGAAGAAACCTATCACAAGGAGTTTCTGGAAAAGCGGGAGAACGATCTGTACCGCTTCCGAATGGATCTGCCGCGCCGTTGGATTCGGCGGGAGCATTCGATCTGGAAGGTGGCCAAGGAGGTGGGGCTCAAGCCCAAAAAGCGTGCCCGCCCGGTCCTGTGGGCCGCGGTGGCCATCGTGGTTGCAGGCGCCGGTCTGGGCATCTGGTACTTGCTCCTGGGACCGCGGCTGACAGGGCGGGAAGTTGTGCAACCGGCGGAACAGCAAATCCCCGTGGAACAGCAGATCCAGGAGATCGTTCTGCGCACCAATGTCCAGCCGTTCAGGGTGACGATTGACGGCTCCCTGAACCTGACCAGTGAAGGGCTGGAGGATCAACAGGAAATCGTTGTGCCCTCCCTCAGCGCAGGCAATCACCGCTTCCTCTTTCTCAACCCCGCCACCGGAGAGCAGCGTTTCGTTCAGGCGGATATCGGGGAATCCAGCAGGCGGTTCTCCGTAACCTTCGAAACCACAGAACCTGTTATCTCCTCCGCTGCCGGTGGTTCTGCAGACAGCGGGACGGCCTCTGCCGGCACTCCGGCACAGACGGCGGCAAAAACCCCGGGAGGGAAAAGCGGGAAAACCGAGCAGGCTGCTGATGCCGGTACCCTGTTCATCACTTCCGTTCCGGTTTCGGCGCGAATACTGCTGGACGGGGAAGACACCGGCCTGGTAACCCCGACTCTTTTCGAGGATCTGAACGCCGGAGCTCACCGTGTGAGCCTGCTGCTGGAGGGATACAGAGAGGCATCCCTGGAAATCGATATTATCGCCGGAGACACGAACAAGCAGGAGGTTGCCCTGGTCGAGTCCTTTGGCCAGGTCATCTTCGACGTCAGGCCCACCGCCAAGATCCTCCTCGATGGGGATCCTCTGATCGAAACCCCCTACGTACAGCCGGTAAAGATTCGCAGCGGCCTTCATGCCATCACAATCATCAACGAGAGCCTGGGCGTGCGCAAAGTACGGGAGATCGAAGTGCTCGAGGGGCAGACCATTACCATCGCCGAGGTGCTGAAATGATTCGATTGAGGCAGATCATGATTTTTCCAATGCTGCTGCTCCTGGCCGCCGGCCCGCTTGCCGCCCAGGAACAGGAGGAAAGAGACCAGCAGGAGGAAGCCGCCTATCGATTGGAGATCGTCCAGGGTCAGTACGAGGCGGGAGACTACCGCAGCTGCCTCCGCACTCTGGACGGCTATATCGCCGACCACAACAGCAAAGCCTTCGTGTTTCCCCACGCCCAGATGGCCCGGGTCTACCGTCTGCGGGCGCTGGTGGCCTACGCCTTCCGGGGGGACGGAGATGAGTACCGGGAGGAGGTGCGGGAGTATCTGCGTTCCGCACTGGTTGAGGACCCGGAAATCGAACTGGGCTCTCCCTGGGAGATCCCGGTCGTTGTCCAGGAGCTGTTCTACCAGGTACGGGAGGAATACCTGGAGCGCTTCTCCCGAACCAGCCGCCGCTTCACCGTAGGCCTCCTGGGGGCTC
>Ga0272441_10004275_pt1 | contig 26143 bp, 21 predicted proteins | sample SSMProp6N_FD_193582 | JGI IMG/M metagenome (GOLD analysis project Ga0272441, IMG submission 193582) | Marine sediment archaeal communities from Little Sippewissett salt marsh, Falmouth, MA, United States - SSM-Prop-6N | ecosystem: Environmental > Aquatic > Marine > Wetlands > Sediment ...
GGTTCCGTAGCATCACGTCCTGGCACTGCTGCGGGAGGCTGACATCCTGGTCGCGCTGCTCGAAGACAGTGCGCTCTACCAGTACGGGATCTCGCTCAACAAGTTGTTCGACTACATGGCCGCCGGCAAGCCGGTGATTCTCGCGGGCCGCGTGGCCTTCGATTACGTTGAGAAGGCGCAATGTGGCATCACGGTGCCTCCTCGCGATGCGAACGCGCTGGCTCAGGCGATCGGTGAGCTCGCCGACCTTCCCGAGGCTGCTCGAAGAGCTATGGGCGAGCGCGGTCGAGCCTATGCGAGGGAGCACCATGACTGGAACACGCTCGCCGAGCGGGTTGCTTCTGCGCTTCGTGAAGCGGCCGGTATCTAGCACGCGTGTTCGATGAGGGATGGCTCGCGGCGGCCGGTTTGGGTAGGATCATCTGGTGGATTCCATGGAGCGTACAGCGAAACGGGCGATCGACCTCTCGATCTCGGCTGTCATGCTCGCGGTGCTTCTGCCGCTGCTTCTAGTGTTTGCGTTCGTCATCAAACTTGAGGATGGCGGGCCGGTCTTCTTTCGGCAGGAGCGGATCGGACGACGCGGCAGGCCGTTTCGAGTCTGGAAGTTCCGCACGATGGTCGTCGGAGCGGCTTCGGCAGGTTTGGGGCACACGGTGTCGTCCGACGATGCGCGCATCACGCGCGTCGGTCGCGTGCTGCGGAACTGGGGCCTGGACGAGCTACCGCAGCTGCTCAACGTGTTCACGGGCGAGATGAGCCTGGTTGGTCCACGACCGACGCTGGCCTATCAGGTCGAGCAGTACAGCGACGTGCAGCGACGGCGCCTGGAGATGAAGCCAGGGATCACGAGCCTGGCCGTCGTGTCCGGGCGGAACGCGCTGCCCTGGAGAGACCGGATCGAACTCGACGTCTGGTACGTCGACCACTGGTCAATCTGGTTGGACCTGAAGCTGCTGCTGCGTACGCTCTGGTGTGTGCTGGTGACGCGCCAGGGCCTCTACGGAGAGGATGGCGTGAACGACCCGTTTGTCGATCCGCCGGAGGAGCAGGGAGGAGCCACGAATGACAGCCGCTGAAGGCGCCAAGAACAAGCTTCTGATCTACGGAGCCGGAGGTCACGGTCGCGTGGTGCTCGACGCGGCATTCGCCTGCGGGACGTTCGACGTGTGCGGCCTCCTCGACGATGATCCAGACACGCACGGACGACAAGTGCACGGCGTGACGGTCCTGGGCGGCCGAGATGTTCTCGAGAGCTCGGAGTTCAGGAGCTGCCGGGTGATCGTCGGGATCGGAGACTCCGGGGCGCGTCGGCGGATTGCCGAAACCTTGGCACGGCTCGGACACGAGTTCGCCCGGGTCATTCACCCGTCCGCCATGATCGGCCGTGGGGCAGAGATTGGCGCAGGGACGGTCATCTTGCCGATGGCCGTGGTTCACACCGATGTACGTATTGGCGATCACGTGATCGTCAACACCGCGGCGACGGTCGACCATGATGCCGTGATCGGCGACTTCGTCCACCTCTCACCGGGGAGCCATCTCGGCGGAGAGGTGCACGTGGGTCGAAACTCGCATGTCGGTCTCGGGGCGTCTATCGTTCCCGGCCGGCGCATCGGCTCAGAGGTTGTGGTCGGTGCCGGAGCGGCCGTTATTGAGGATGTTCCGGATGGAATCATCGTCGCCGGGGTGCCGGCGCGGGCGATCAGAGAGGAGAGTCGCGGTGGAGGCTAGGCTTCTGATTCCTCTGGCCCGACAGGACGTCAGACCGGAGGATGTGGAGGCGGTCGCTGATGTTCTCGCGAGCGGGCGTCTTGCGCTTGGGCCGTGGACGCAGCGATTTGAAGAACACCTCGCGAACTACGTTGGTGTCGAGCACGCGGTCGCCGTCAACAGTGGCACGAGCGCGCTGCACCTCGTCATCCGCGCTCTCGACATCGGCCCGGGGGACGAGGTCATCACAACACCGTTCAGTTTCATTGCCTCGACCAATTGCATCCTGTTCGAGCGTGCCACACCGGTGTTTGCGGACATCGACTCGGAGACGTACTGCATTGATCCCGCTGCAGTGGAGAGGGCAGTTACGTCGCGGACGAAGGCGATCCTCGCGGTCGACGTGTTCGGGCGGGCGGCCGACTGGCCGGCGCTGAAGGCAATCGCCGATCGCCACTGCATCGACTTGGTCGACGACTCGGCGGAGGCGCTTGGTTCGGACCTTGGCGACCGCCGATGTGGGTCGTTCGGGCGGGCCGGAGTCTTTGGCCTCTACCCGAACAAGCAGATCACGGCCGGCGAAGGGGGAGCGGTCGTGACCGACGACCAAGGCCTGGCCGCAGTCTGCCGGAGTATGGCCAATCAGGGACGAAGCCCGGAGAACCAGTGGCTCCAGCACGTCCGGCTCGGCTACAACTACCGAATGGACGAGATGTCGGCGGCGCTCGGCTGCTCTCAGTTGGCGCGGATCGAGGAGATCGTCGAGGCGCGGGCGGAGGTCGCGGCCTGGTATGCGGACGCTCTGGATGGGATCGAGGGGTTGATCCTTCCGACCTGCTCTGTCGACGGGCGAACGAGCTGGTTCGTCTACGTCATCCGGCTCTCCGCGGACTACGCGAAGGAGGATCGAGACGCGATCCTTCGAGATCTGACCGATCGAGGCATCGGGTGTGGCGACTACTTCCAGCCGATCCATCTGCAGCCGTTCGTCCGGGAGTCCCTGGGCACTCGGGCAGGGATGTGCCCGGTGACCGAGGCTGTGGGAGAGCGGACGATTGCGCTTCCGTTCTACGTTGGACTGACGCGGGCCGAGGTAGATCGCGTTGCTGGCGTGATGAGAGAGCTGCTTGATAGCCGAGGACCACGCCGATGACGCGGTGGAGGCGGTTTGGGTTTCTTCTCGTTGACCTGGTCGTCGTCGCGGGCTCGATGAGCCTGTCCTTCTGGCTTCGATTCGAGGGAACGATTCCGGCACGATTCCTCCTGCCACTGCTGTGGAGTCTTCCTCTCGCCGTTGCGGCCAAGCTTCCGACGCTTTATGCCTTCAGGCTGTACAGGCGAAGCTGGCGCCATGCGGGCGTGCGTGCGTTCGCGGCCGTCGGCATCGCGTGCGCGGTCGCCTCGGCCGTCGTTGCTGCCTGTGTGCTTGCGCTCCATGGGAGCCGAGCCTTCGCGTTTTTCCCGCGATCGGTTTTGGCGGTGGACTTCGCGTTCTCGCTGATCGGGGTTGGCGGGGCTCGCGTACTCGTCAGGCTTCTCGCTTCGCCGCACGCCGGCACGGACGAGAGCCCCGTGAGCCTACGCAACACGCTCGTGATCGGCGCGGGAGACGCCGGAGCGCAGCTCGTTCGTGCGATTCAGGAGGAGAAGGGGTTCCCGTATCGGATTCTCGGGTTCGTCGACGACGATCCGGGGAGCCAGGGGATCATCGTTCGCGGCGTGCGTGTCCTCGGTCCGCGACGCCGATTGCCTCACTTTGTACAGCAGCTCGGGATCGAGTCGGTGCTGATCGCATTTCCGTCCGCCGCCCCGAGCGTCGTTCGCGAGACTGTCGACATCGTGCGGCAGGCCGGCGTGCGAGAAATCAAGATCATCCCCTACCTCTCCGACCTCTACACAGGCAGGGTGACCTTCGCCGAGCTGCGGGAGCTTCAACCGGAGGACCTTCTCCGTCGCGATCCGGTCCGGATCGCGACCGGATCGATCCGCGGTTTCCTCGAGCGGAAGACGGTTCTCGTGACCGGTGCGGCAGGATCGATCGGTTCTGAGATCTGCAGGCAGGTTCTTGGTTTCGGAGCGGATCGCCTTATTGCGGTTGACTTCGACGAGACGGGACTGTTCGACCTGGAGGCCGATCTCACGAGACGATTCGCGGACGCACAGGTTGACGTCGCTGTCTGCGACGTGCGAGATCGCGCCAGCCTCGCGCGCGTGTTCGACCGCGCTGCCCCGCAGGTCGTCTACCACGCGGCCGCCTACAAGCACGTGCCGATGATGGAGGCCTTTCCGGCTGAAGCAGTGAAGACGAACGTGTCCGGAACACGCAACACGATCGACGAGGCCTGTCGGCTCGGCTGTGAGGCCTTTGTGCTGATTTCGACGGACAAGGCTGTGAACCCGACTTCGGTGATGGGGGCGACCAAACGCGTCGCCGAGATCATCGTCCAAGGGCGGACCGAATCGACCCCGCGCTGCATTGCGGTGCGATTCGGAAACGTCCTCGGCAGCCGCGGCAGTGTCTTGCGCACCTTCCAGGCACAAGTCGAGCAACGTCGTCCGGTGACCGTCACCGATCCTGGTATGCGCCGGTACTTCATGGTCCCCTCCGAGGCGGTACAGCTTGTCCTGCAGGCGAGCGTCTTCGGGAAGACGGGCGAGGTTCTTGTGCTCGACATGGGTGAACCGATCGGCATCGTCGATTTCGCGCGGGATGTGATCCGATTCTACGGGTACGAACCGGATGTTGACATTCCGATTGTCTACACCGGTTTGCGACCGGGAGAGAAGTTGTACGAGGATTTGTTCACCGACGCTGAAGGCAAGGACGCCACAGCGCATGAGCGAGTGTTCGTCGCTCGTCTGGAGCGGCCGGCCGCCTCCTGGGCCGAGAACTTGCCTGCGTTGGAGAAAGCCGCTCAGGATGGCGCGAAGGAGCCCATCCTGAAGGCGCTTCGCGTGCTGATCCCGGCCTTCCGCGAACTGTCGGCGGGTGAAGATGCTTCGCAAGAAGGCGGCGCGGCTCAGTGAGTGACGCGCCTCGAACAGAGGTTCAGCAAGTCGCGAGTGGTGTCGTTCACGTGTGGACCCTTGAACTGGCGCCGCGAGGTCTTGAGGCCGTCCCAGCGCATCTTTCTCACATCGCTTCGGCTTCGGGGCGAACTGCCCGGCGGATCGTCGCCCGACGGAGAGCCCGAGAGATTCTTGCCGGGTATCTTAGCGTTTCGCCCATCCGCGTGACGATAGGTCGCACGGAGAATGGAAAGCCTCTGCTGCGAAACAGCCTTGAGGAGGAACTCTCATTCAGCCTGTCGCACTCCGGAACCTGGGCCCTGCTCGCGATCGCGCGCCGGCCTGTCGGCGTGGACGTGGAGCGTTTGCGGTCGATACCCGACGCAATCGCACTTGCCCGTCGTTTCTTCACCTCCGCTGAGGCCGCCCGGCTTGAAGGCCTCGGCTCTCAAGACCTCAGGGAGGCCTTTCTTCGTACGTGGGTGCGAAAGGAGGCCTACTTGAAGGGGCTTGGCGGGACGGTCCCGGCCGACCTGAGACGCTTCGAACTTGGCGAGAGCTCTGCCGGCCTCCCCCGCATCGCTTGGACACAACTCGAACGGCGCGGGCCGTCGCTCTGGTCGTTGTCCGATCTCGAGGCGCCTGCGGGCTACATCGCATCCGTGGCCGTGGAAGGGAAGATCGAGCGAATCGAACATCTGCCGCACTGAGCGCGGCTTATCTCCTGACCCTGTGACGTTCGGATCGGATCGGTGCGACGGCCGGGCCGGGCTACTCTTTCAACGCGAGATCGCTGCCGCAGCAGGTCGTGTCTTCGCAGGCGCATGAGTCCTCGGTGCAGCTGCATTCTCTGACGACCTTGAGTTCGAGGCCGCAGTCGCTGCAGACATAGACCTGCCCCAGCTTCATCTGTGAGCACTTCATGTTCTCACCTCCGCGATCGAGTATAACGAGTCCGAAAGGAGGCGAACGATGGGAGCGGCTCTACAAGAAGAGCTCGATCGCCTTTCGTTTCGTGCTGCCGTTGCGAAGCTTCGCTGCGCGTACGAGCAGGACGATGCTGGTCACGTCGTGACGGCATACGACGACGCACGGCGTCGGTCGTGCCTGTTTCGCCTTCTCACCGGCCTTCTTGAGCCGATCTACCCGGTGCGTGGCTTCCTCAGGAGTGCGGCGGATCTGTTCGATCCCGCGATCTCGGAGGACGGACTTCACGGCGGATGCCGTCGGATTCTCGATACCCTGCCGCTTGATTGGGAGTGCCAAACGAGCGCTGCCGACGCGGCGGTTCTTCGTTTCGCGTCCGTCATCTTCTACGGTAACCATCCGTCGCTTCTGACGCCGTTCCTCGCGGCGGCCTGCGTCGACCGAGAGGACCTTCGCTTTTGTTCGACAAGCTACGTGAGGCGGCTCATTCCGAGCTTCAGCGGGTACAGTTACCCGCTGGAGGTTCCGTTGACGCGATCGTGGACCGAGTGGAAACGAGGGGGGGCGAGGCGCGTCCTAGCCTACCGGCTGATCAGTCTCCTCCACGCGGTGCCTTCTCCTGACGAGGCGAAACGCGTGAATCTCGAAGCGCTCGGACGGGCGGCGGATCATCTTCGCTGCGGTGGGAGCATTATGATCATCCCCGGAGGTGGCGGGAAACGAGATCGGACCTGGTTCTCTGGGATCGGCATTCTCGCGACAGACTTGATCGGGAACCCCGGCGCGGAACCGGTCTACGTTGTTGCGACTCGGGAGGAGAACTGTAGCAACCGCAGGATGTACGCGACCCTCATGCGTGGACCGATTGCCCTTGTCAGGCGAAGGCTCATGTCTCGCCGACCTGTGCGGATGCGGTTTGCCCGTCCAATCCCATTGCGCGAGGTGGTTGGGGAGAACCCGACGGTCGCTGGTGCGGTAGACGCGCTCCGCAGGCACTACGAAGCGGCGTTCGTGAAGTCATAGCGCTGGCCGACTCCTCAGCCTTTGGTACCCTCGATGGCCGGCTCGATGAGCGTCTTCATTCCGCCGCAGCCGCCCTGAGTGATCGGTACCTCGCACATCCCGCGGTAGCATGATCCCTCGGTTGTCAGGCCGTACGTGACCGGGCTCATGCCCTCTGCCGCCAGCTCCGCGGCGACGTAGTAGTCCGGCTTCGCGAAACGGAACCACTCGAGGACGCTCTGGCTGATCGCTTCTGTCGTGAAGTTGCGCTCGGCAATCAGGTAGGCCGCAAGACCCTTCCCGCTACGGATGATGTTGCACGCTTGTCCGCCCTGCTCACAGCAGCATCGGAAGGCGCTGTTGTCGTCGCAGCAGGGAGCTACGAGCACCGACAAGGCCTCCTCATATCGCGGATCGTCCTCGACCTCAGGCACAAGCGTGTACCACCAGCCGACGAAGGTCGGCAGAGATTTCAGGGATAGGGGAATTGCGTACCCTGTCTCCGTCCCTTCGAGCGGGACGATCGCCTCTTCGATCGCAGCGATCGGATCATCCGTTTCTGCCAGAGCAGATGGGACGGCAAGCAGGCCGAGCACGGCGGCGAGGCCGACGACGAGCCGGAGTCGCCCCCTGTGGGATGGTGACGTTTCGCGCATGAGCGCTCCTTTCGAGTCTTTGGCAGACATGTGATCGTCAGCCTAGCCGGGGACCGCGAGGATCATGTGAAGGGAATGTGAGAAGGATGGGAGGCCGGCCGAGACAAGCGAGCGGAGGTGTCGGCTGATGGACGTGGACGTTGTCTTCCCGGGCGACCGGCCGTTCCCCTTCCGCCGCTAGACTCCAGAACCGTGTACAGTCTGCATTCAGGAGACAGGATGGGCCGCTGGGAGATGAGCCGGAGGATGGGACGAGTGACCACGCAGGCAAGGAGGATCCATTGAGGAACATGTGTCTGAGACATGCGACAGCCATAGCGGCTCTGCTTGCGGTCGCCGCACTCGGCGTGGGTGCGGGCGCTGCCGAGATGTACTTCGCCGGTGATCAGGCCGGAGAGGTCAGGATCGGCCAGATTCAGGAAGGCGCCCGTGCCTGGGTCGCTGTCGATGACCCGGATCAGAATCGTGACAGCAGCCTTCGTGAGAAGATCTGGGCAGACATCGTGATCATGGATCCGCACACCGGAGCCCACGCGAACTGGGACACGGGCGGGTACTACGGGACCGACGTGAGTCTTGCAGTGGACACGGCGGACTACCTCGTGGAGACGGATCCTGACTCGGGGCTCTTCGTGAGCAGTAGGTCGTTCCGACTCGGGAGTCGCGAGAACTTCGCTGACCGGACCGGGAACACGCACACGGTTGGCCCGGATTTCATCGCCGGGAACCATGTCTTTCTCGCCGATGAGCGTCTTCAGCTCCGCGTCGCCGGCCGCTTCGAAAACATGGACACGATCGTGGGCATGTATCAGGACCCGGATGACGAAACGGATGTGGCGTTGACGGCGATGAAGATCATCGACACGCAGGCGATGATCTCCTGGGAGCAGGAAGTCTTGGAGTCCTTTGACTCTGCGGCAACCATCTTGGTCGTCGATGCCGACGAAAACCTGAATCCATCTGAGATCGAGTATGTGCCCGTGTTCATCCTCGTCAATCCCGGTTCCTGGAATCCGGTCATCGAAGACAGCCCAACAGCCTTCGGTGCGTTGCTACGAGGCGGTGGAGTAGATCAGGGGGGTGTTCCGGTCGGCGACTCGATTGGCTGGCACAACATCTATGGCAGCCCGAGCACTGACGCCCCGTGCTACGTCCAGTATCCGACGGACGGCAATGTCGTCGAGTTCGACACCACGGCCCCCGACGGGATTGCGCGCGCACTGTACTACGCACGGGAGACGGCGCCGGATACGGGGGAATTCCGGTTGGAGTTGGGTCGTCTCGCGGAAGATCTCGGTTTCAACGGCCTGCTGGCTCGCGACGTGCTCGTCGCCTACTACCTTGACCCGAACGACTTCGATGACTTCGCCTTGGCCACGGCAACCCTCGAAGAACAGGAGCACCCCGAGATCAGATTCACGAACTCCGATCAGGTCGACCAGGATGTGTACTGGGTTGGACGCGCTCCGGTGTATCTTGCCGTGACCGACCCCGCTGCGAGCGAGGACGGGCGTCGCCCTGAGCAGGCTATCGTAGAGATCTACAACCCCCACAGCGGAGATGGAGAATGGGCGATTCTTGACGAGGCGTCAGCGAACTCGCCCAACTTCTTGACGCACGCCGGGTTTCTGCTGCGGCCGGTCTGGGACGCCCTCGGCGTGGGATCGGAGGACTCACGAGGCGGATTCCAGCTTGAGATGGACAACTGGCAGATCGAGGCGTTCAACGAGGACTCGCTCTACGCTCGGTACACGGCGGCGACCTACGCTATTGCCTCGCTGGCTGGGCTCGGAGACCTCGATGCGGGGTCGACGTATCCGCCGACGATCGACCGTGTCTCCGCCCGCGGTGGGATCGCCTTCGACGTGGTGAAGGTTGAGGACACCCAGGTGTTCGACGGGACGACGACGCAGATGCACTTCCTCGACCGCACAGGCGTGCCCATCGTCGAGCACACGGGCAGTAGCTGCGTCTTTGTCGAGGTGATCGACCTGGATCAGAACGAGGACTCCTATCGGCGCGAGAAGCTCGTTGCCTACTGGGGTGGCGGGCAGGACCAGCCATTCGGCCCGCAGGCGTTGAATGCGTTTAACTGCGGGGTGGAGACTGATCTGGACCACCCAATCAGTCCGGCACTGGGCGACACGTGTGTCTTCAATCTGGCGGACGCGCCGAACATGTACCTCCTGAATCCGCGCAACGGCCGCTGGGCCCCCCTCGACCTGATCGAGACGGCTACGGCGAGCGGCCAGTTCGTCTCCACCATGTGCATCGATCTCGGAAGTGTCCACGAGTGCGCACCCTCGTTGGATGCCGTGCCAGGAGACACGATCATCGCGGTGTATCAGGATCCGTCAAACCACAGTGACTCTGCCTGGATCGCGATCGAGTACAGGCCGGACGAGGACTAGCGTTCGGATCTAGCCGTTTCCACGTCCGAGCGGACCATGACTTGTGTGGGTCTGGAACACCCGGAGGGACTCTGAACCCGGCCGTCCTTCGGACGGCTTGGGAGTTTGTCGGCTTGGTACGCAGCAGGCTCCTGGCGGATGTTCGTCGAGGGACTCTGAACCCGGCTGTCCTTCGGACGGTTTTGGAGTTTGTCGACTTGGTACGCAGCAGGCTCCTGGCGGATGTTCGTCGAGGGACTCTGAACCCGGCTGTCCTGACGGACAGCTTGTCGAGCGCTTCGCGCCGAGGGGGTTCTCACGATCCGGGCGTAGAAGAGCCCCAAGATCCAACGACCCTGGGGCTCTTCTACGCCCGGAGGGACTCGAACCCCCAACCCCCGGTTCCGAAGACCGATGCTCTATCCAGTTGAGCTACGGGCGCATGCGCGCTTCTCCGAAGCGCGTGGGAGTTTGCAGTCGCAAACTCCTGGTTGGTTCTCGTTCGGGACGCAATGAACTCAACGAACCCCATGAACCGGTTTTCTGGGAGGAGCGACGGGACTCGAACCCGCGACCCCCAGGACCACAACCTGGTGCGCTAACCAGCTGCGCCACGCTCCCCACGCATTCCCTTGGCACGCCCGGGAGGATTCGAACCTCCGACCGACGGCTTAGAAGGCCGTTGCTCTGTCCCCTGAGCTACGGGCGCATGTGCGTTTCTTTGAAACGCATTACGTTTCCGCTTCGCGGAAGCCGACTCGGCCTTCGAAACGCATTACGTTTCCGCTTCGCGGAAGCCGACTTGGCCTTCGAAACGCATTACGTTTCCGCTTCGCGGAAGCCGACTTGGCCTTCGAAACGCATTACGTTTCCGCTTCGCGGAAGCCGACTTGGCCTTCGAAACGCATTGCGTTTCCGCTTCGCGGAAGCCGATCCGCTGCGGAACCCGCTTGTGGCGAGTTTCCGGAACGAGATAGGCTCCGGATGAACCTGCAGCCCGTAGCCAGTGTGCGCCGGTCTTGAGACGTTGTCAATGGCAACGGCCTCGGGCGGCGACATAAGCGGAAGACGGGAATCGAACCCGCATAGCTGGCTTGGAAGGCCAGGGCTCTACCATTGAGCTACTCCCGCATCTGTCGGAGAGGCCGGATTCGAACCGGCGGCCTCAGCGTCCCGAACGCTGCGCGCTGACCAAGCTGCGCCACTCTCCGATGCGGCGTACAGCGGCCGAGCCGCCGTCCGCTGCTGCTTACAACGTAACGAAGATCAACCGTCCACCGCGCACGAGCGAAAGCGTTACCGAGGAGCTTTCGTCGAGTCCTGCGACGGCCTCGTTCCAGTCTTCGACCGACAGGATCGGCTGATGATCAATCTCGACGACAATGTCACCCTCGGCGAGACCGGCGATCTCTGCGCGGCTACCGGCGGCAACGTCCATTATGACGACGCCATCGGACGAATTCAATCCGAGATGCTCGGCGACGATCGACGTGATCGGGCCGACGGCGATCCCGAGCGCGGCAAGCGATTCCGGCGTCTCCTCGGGCGTCTTCCCCTCGTAGACAGCGAGGATCTCTTCGCTTGGCCGCTCGTCCAACGTGACGTTGACAAGGATCGTTTCGGCGCCGCGGATCAGCTCGATTTCTATTCGTGCTCCCGCGCCGAGGCGCGCGATCTCGCTGACGAGGTCATCGGAAGACTCGATGGCCGCCTCACCGATGCGAACGACGACATCGCCGACCTCCATGCCGGCAACATCCGCCGGGTCACCGGGATAGGTATGGACAATCAGCGCGCCCGTAAGGGAAGAGTCGACCTCGAAGGCCTCGGCCGTCTGCGGCGTCACGTCGGAGATCTGGACACCGAGCCAGCCACGGGAGACGAGACCGGTCTCCACGAGCTGGTCGAGGATGTCCACGATGCCGTTGATGGAGATTGCGAAGTTGATGCCCTCAATGGAAACGCCGGTTGATGAGCCGCGCGCGATGAGCGTGTTAATGCCGACGACCTCGCCGGCAGCATTCACGAGCGGGCCTCCGCTGTTACCGGGATTGATCGCTGCATCGGTCTGGATCAGGTTCGAGTATGACCCGACGCCGCTCGGCTTGGCGATATCCCTGTCGGTCGCGCTGATGATGCCCAACGTCACCGTGTAGGAGAGTCCGAGCGGATTCCCAATCGCGATCGCCCAATCGCCGATTTCGATGTCGTCCGAATTGCCGAGCCTTGCTGCAGCGAGGGTCCCGGCGCCCTCGTCGACCCGGAGGACGGCGACGTCCAGGAGTTCGTCGGCGCCAATCACCGTCGCCGGCCAGATGTTCCCATGGATGTCGGCTAGCTGAATGGAGTTCGCGTTGTCAACGACGTGGGCGTTGGTCAGTACAAGTTTCTCGCCGGCGTGTTCGAAGACCACGCCGGAACCGACCGACTCCGTATCCTGCTCTCGTGGGGTCGAGTCAAAGTCGAAGAACCTCCGGAAGAACGGGTCGTCGAAATACTCGGAGAACGGATTGCTGACGCTGACCGTTCCGGTGACGTCGATTCGGACAACGGCGGGTCCGGCGCTAGCGATGGCAGCCTTGATTGCCGCCTGGCCGGAGTCGCTGATCGCCTGGTCGAGGTCCGCTGTCTGGGCAAGGGCCGTCGGGGTCGAGACGGACAGTTGTCCCTCAGGAATGCTCACCCATCCGACCGTGACGCCGATGGCCAAGACGACGACAGCTGCTACGCCGATCAACAAAGGTTTACGCATCATGTGCCTCCTTGATAAGAATCGCTCTCTAGTGTTTGACTGATGATTCTGCGAGAATGTGAAGGCATGATGAAGAACTCCGGTCAACCGAATGTGCCTGTGAGAATGGAGTCCCGCACGGCAATTGCTGCCTCGTCAGGCGGTCTGGATAGCCTTCTCGCTGCCGAGGTGATCCGGCGGACAGGGATCGACGTGATCCTTCTGCACGTGCAGCATCTGTTCAGCGGAAGCGAAGCCGGCCGAACTCGCCTGCGAGCTTCGGCGGAACGCCTCGGCATGCCGCTGCGGATCGTCGACGCTTCCGAAGAGCATCTGGAGACGATTCGCCGACCGAGGCACGGCTATGGCAGGGGCATGAATCCGTGTGTCGACTGCCGCATCTTCATGCTCAAGGTGGCTCGGCGCGTGATGGAAGAGGAAGGGGCGAGCTTCGTCGTCACGGGCGAGGTTCTCGGACAACGTCCGAAGTCCCAGCACTTCAAGGCGCTGCAGCAGGCGGCCGTGGAGAGCAGGCTCGGCGATCGACTTCTGAGGCCGCTTTCGGCGAACCTCTTGCCCGACACGCTGCCCGTGACCGAAGGTTGGGTCTGCAAGGAAGACCTGTTCTCTATGCAGGGGCGGTCACGCGAGCCGCAGATTGCGCTCGCGAAGGCGTTTGGCATTGTGGACTACCCGCAGCCGGCCGGGGGTTGCCTCCTGATCGAGAAAACCTACGCGGCAAGGCTACGCGACGCCTTTGATCGTTTGGGCCGGGATGCGGTTGATCTCGACGCCTTCCGCCTGCTGCGCCACGGGCGTCACTTCCGCCTCTCGGAGAGGGTGAAGGTCATCGTCGGGCGCAACAAGCAAGAGAACGACACCCTCGATCGATTCGCCCCCGGGCGAACGCGCATAGAGCCAATCGACGTCATGGGGCCGACGGCGCTCGTTGAGGGGGATCCGATGGACGAGGAGCTTCGACTTGCCGCTTCACTTGTTGCCCGCTACTGCGATGGAGAGGCTGGTTCTCGCGTGACCTTCGACATTCTGCGTGAGGGCGTCCATCGCGAGATCGACGTTCCCCCGCTCCTCGCGGACGACCCGCAGATCACCGCCTGGCGCATCGAGTAGCCGGGGCGCCGATCCGAAGAGCGATCAAAGCCGTCGGCAAGGAAGACCAGGCTCTCGCAAAGACACAGAGGGCAAGCTGGCTCCATACACCACCAACTACGAACCACTCACGACAAACCACTCACTACGAGCCACGCCCGGCCTAGGAGATGAGCGAGAGGGCTTCCGCGCGCTGCGCTGAGTCTTGGTAGAAGCTTCCGCGGATCGCGGAGGTGATCATCTTCGACCCGGGCTTCCTCACGCCTCGAAGGGTCATGCACAGATGAGTTGCTTCGAGGCGAACGAGAACGCCCAGCGGGTCGAGTCTCTTCACGAAAGCGTCGGCGATCTGCTGTGTCAGTCGCTCCTGGAGCTGCGGGCGCGATGCGGCGATGTCGACGGCGCGGGCGAGTTTGCTGGCGCCGACAATGCGGCCGTCCTGCGGCACGTAAACGATGTCCGCCGTTCCGACGAACGGGAGGAAGTGATGCTCGCAGATCGAGTAGAATGGGATCTCCTTCATCACGATCATCTCCTCGTAGCGCTCTTGGTAGACGACCTCCAGAATGTCGGCTGGGTCCCGATCCATGTGGGCGAAGAACTCGGCATACGTAGCGGCGACGCGGCGAGGTGTGTTCGACAGGACCTCCACATTGACGTGATCGCGTCCGATGGCTGCGAGGATCTCGCCCACGGCTTTCTCGATTCGCTCTCGATCCATCCGATGCCTCCCTCCCTGGAGAGGATAGGAGGGGAAGCATCCGGTGACAACAGCGCAACCCGTGGTGAGCATCGATGGCGAGATAGGATCAGGGATTGAGGAACAACGACTCGTCACCTACACTTCCGGCCGAGACCCGATGGACGGAAACTCCATCGGAGATAAGCTGAAGTTCGAGGAGGCGGAGATGACGGTGCCAGCGGGATACCGCGTGATCGCGGAGAGGGCGTATGAGCCGACGGAGTCTGACCGCGGCTACACGGGAAGGACGCTGTACGTTGACGTCGGAAGTGGCACGATCGAAGAGCGCCCCGTCACGGAGCAGATGAAGGAGATCTTCATCGGCGGACGCGGCTTCGGCCTGTGGCGGCTTTGGAATGCGGTCGATCCAACGACGGCCTGGGATGATCCCGCGAATGAAATCGTCATCTCCTCGGGCCCTGTAGGTGGGACGACGACGTACCCTGGTTCCGGGAAGTCCATCGTCGTCAGCCTGTCGCCGCTCACCGGCAGTGTCATCGACTCGAACGTTGGGGGGTACTTCGGCCCGTACCTCAAGTTCGCAGGATGGGATGCGCTCGAACTTCAAGGCAAGGCGACGGAGGACGTCGTGGTCTTCATCGACGGGACGAAGGGCGTCGTCCGACTTCTCGCGTGCCCTGAGACGGATATCAATACGCACGTCCTGTCCGACAAGCTGATGAAGGCATTCGCCGACTCCGACGCGCCGCGGGACATCGCAGCGCTCTCGACGGTGACGACGGGCGCCGGCGCGGAGCACACAAGGATGGGCTGCCTCAACTTCAGTTTCTTTGATCTCAAGCGGAAGGCGGTTCGCGTCAAGCAGGCCGGGCGAGGGGGCACGGGAACGGTCTTCCGCGACAAGCGGATCGCGGCGCTCGTGGTGAAGAGCCCGGCGGTGCGGCCCGACTCGAATCGGCCGGCCGACCTCGTTCAGCTGCAGGAGGTCGGGGCACGCATCAACAAGGAGATTCTCGAGCTTGATGAGAGTCAGTGCGACATGCGCAGGGTGGGCACGGCGCACCTTGTAGAGATCATGGACGAGTACGACCTGCTGCCGACGCACAACTTCAAGTTTGGATCGCATCCGAATGCTGAAGCGATCTCATCGTCGGTGTGGCGAGCGCGGTTCGGTCAGAACATGCCGGACGGCTGCTGGGTCGGCTGCACGATGTCCTGTTCTCACGCCGTCGACGACGTGCCGCTCAAGACGGGGCCGTACAAGGGAGATCGCGTTCTCGTCGACGGTCCGGAATACGAGACGGCGGCCGGTTGCTCGAATCTCGGGATCTACGATCCGGACTTCGTCTTGGAGGCGAACTTCTACTGCGACACCTACGGCATTGACACCATCTCGTACACCACCGGACTGGCTTTCGCAATGGAGTGTTTCGAGAACGGGATCCTCGACGAAGAGAAGACGGGCGGCCTCGACCTTCACTTCGGGAATGCCGCTGCGGCCTTGGAGGTCCTTCACCAGATGGCGCGAGGCGAGGGATTCGGCATGATTTTCGGACAGGGCATCCGCCGCATGAAGAAGCAGTTCGCCCGCGAGTACAGCGCGGACGCAAGATTCCTCCAAGACATCGGAATGGAGGCCAAGGGTCTCGAGTACTCGGAGTACGTCACCAAGGAGTCGCTGGCGATGCAGGGCGGCTACGGCCTCGCGCTGAAGGGCGCACAGCACGACGAGGCGTGGCTGATCTTCATGGACATGGTCAACCATCAGATTCCGACCTTCGAGGACAAGGCGGAGGCCCTTCACTATTACCCGATGTGGCGCACTTGGTTCGGTCTCGTCGGGCACTGCAAGCTTCCCTGGAACGACATTGAACCGCCCGACAACGCCTCGACGGACGAGCCGGCGAAAGTTCCCGAGCACGTCGACAACTACTGCAAGGTCTACTCAGGCGTCACCGGGCGCACGGTCCATCCGTCTGATCTCATTTTCCAGTCGGAGCGGGTCTACAACTTCCAGCGCGTGTTTAACCTCCGGATGGGCTTCGGGACAAGGGAGCACGATGCCATTCCTTACCGATCGGCCGGGCCGGTCACGGTGGAGGAGTACGAGTCCCGCGCCGAGCGCTACGATGGGCAGCTTCGCGAGAAGGTTGGTGTCGACCCCGTCGGGTTGTCCTCTCAAGAGAAGGTAGACAAGCTTCGCGCCTTCCGTGAGGACCAATACGAGCAGCTCATTGATGCGGTCTACAGACGTCGCGGATGGACGGAGAACGGCGTACCGACTGTCGCCAAGCTACGCGAGCTCGGCATCGACTTTCCCGAAGTTCTCGGTGTCGTCGAGCCGCACCAGTCAGACGGATCGGGATGAGGTTGAGGGCAAGAGGGAACCGCCCGGCGACACCGGGCGCCCCCCCTCTCGTGTCCTCAAAGGACTCCGGGGAACTACGTCAGGGCTGGCCCCGCCGTTTGCGCCTTTGGAAGTGCTCTTTTGTAGGCTATTTTCGGCCGGATCCGTGCGCGGTGGGTGGCTCTCGGTGCAGTCGCTTCGGAAACACGTCGAAAACGCCTACGATTGAAATCCAGTCTGCGTTTTGCTACAATTCATCTGGGTGGTGACATGCCAAAGCAATCGCAGGCCTCGCAAACGTATGAGGCCGACCAAATCAAAGTTCTGGAAGGTCTTGAACCGGTACGCCTTCGACCCGGCATGTACATCGGGTCGACCGGGCAAAGCGGCTTGATGCATCTGATCGAGGAGGTCGTCGACAACAGTATCGACGAGGTCCTCGAGGGCCACTGCTCCGAGATCCGTGTGATCGTCCACGAGGACAACCGTGTGACCGTGGAGGACGACGGCCGAGGGATGCCGATCGGCATCCACCCCGAGACCGGGATTCCCGCCCTTGAGTTGGTCATGACCACGTTGCATGCCGGAGGGAAGTTCGACAACAAGAGCTACCACGTGAGTGGCGGGCTTCACGGCGTCGGCGTGTCGGTGGTCAACGCGCTGTCGGAGCATCTCCTGGTCGAAGTGCACCGAGACGGCAAGATCCACCGTCAGGAATTCTCGCGAGGCGAGAAACTTGGCGACATCGAGGTCGTTGGAGAAACCAAGAAGTCGGGCACAAGGACGACGTTCCTTCCGGATCCGGAGATCTTCGGCGAGATCCGCTACAACTTCCCGAAGCTCTCGCACAGGCTTCGCGAGTTGTCCTATCTGAACGGTGGCCTGCTCATCATCCTGGAAAACGAGGCCGCCGACGTCAAGCGGAAGTTCCAGAACAAAGGGGGGATCGTATCCTTCGTGCAGGAACTCGCCGCAAAGAAAGGACCGCTTCATCCGAAGCCGATTCACGTGAACGGGAGCGGGTCGGGAATCGAGATCGAGCTTGCGCTGCAGTGGACGAGCTCCTACGACGAGTCCATCCATGCATTCGCCAACAACATCAACACCATCGACGGCGGCACGCACCTGACCGGATTCAAGTCGTCGCTGACGAAGTTCATGAACGACTACGGTCGGGAGAAGAAGATTCTCACGAAGAAGGACCCGAACTTACGCGGTGAGGACATCCGCGAGGGGCTCGTCTCGATCATCAGCGTGAAGATACAGAATCCGGAGTTCGAGGGACAGACGAAGACGAAGCTCGGGAACCCCGAAGTCGCGGGTCTCGTGGGCAACATCCTTCAAGAGCAGCTGGCTCTCATCTTTCAGAAGAAGCCGAAGATCGCACGAACCGTCATCGAGAAGTCGATTCAGGCGGGACGTGCGCGGTCGGCGGCGGCCAAGGCGCGTAAGATGGCGCGTCGAAAGGGTCCACTGGCATCGACGGCTCTTCCCGGCAAGTTGGCCGATTGCTCGAATCGCGACCCGCTGGCCTCCGAGCTGTTCATCGTTGAGGGAGATTCGGCCGGTGGAAGCGCAAAACAGGGGCGGGATCGGGCTTTTCAGGCGATTCTCCCGCTGCGTGGGAAGGTTCTGAATGTCGAGAAGGCGCGCCTGGCGAAGCTCCTCGACAACGTCGAAATCAAGGCGATGATCACCGCCGTCGGAACCGGCATCCGCGAGGAGTTCGACGTGGAGCGGCTGCGCTATCACAAGCTGATTATCATGGCCGATGCGGACGTGGATGGAGCGCACATCTGCACGTTGATTCTCACCTTCTTCTTCCGCTACTTGCACAGGCTCGTCGAGGAGGGGTACGTCTACATCGCCAAGCCTCCGCTCTACCAGATCAAGAGCGGGAAGAAAACCGTCTACCTCCACACCGACGATGAGCTAGAGGCATACCGGACCGAGCACAGCGGCGGTTTCGGGTTGAAGCGGTTCAAGGGACTCGGAGAGATGAATCCGCAGGAGCTCTGGGAAACTACGATGAATCCCGAAAACCGGATCCTTAAGCGAATCAAGATCCGCGATGCCCTGGAAGCAGACGAGATCTTCTCCACGCTGATGGGCAGTGATGTCGCGCTACGACGAGACTTCATCTGGGAGAACAGCGACAAGATCACCGCACTCGACATCTGATTCCGCTCGTCCGCGCTGCGACAGAGAGGGGGAACCATGATGCGATGGGTCATCCTGGGGGGCGTTCTAGCAGCGATTCTTCTCGGGGCGGGTGCGACGGCAACAACGATCGGAGTCGGCTTCGGGCTCGATCCAACCGGGCTTCTAGTCATCAGCGCGATGACCGAGACGGCGGTGACTGACTCGTTGGATCTGCGAGCCGAGGCAGGCATCGCGACCGACGAGATTGTCGGCCTGATGCTGGCGACGGGGACGATTCTCTACCACTACGCGATTCCTCCCATCGACCCGTTTGTTGGGCTGGGAGCTGGCGTGGCTTTGACTCCGCCGCCGTTCTCGACAGGCGTTGTCGCCGAAGGGGTTGCCGGTCTTCGCGTGGTCCCGTTCGAGCCGTTGGCTCTCTACGCTCAGATCCGTTTTCTCGTCCGATGGTCGGGTGCCGGGATGACAACCGGGCCGATCTACGAAGCGGGCGCGCAGATTCGATTCTAGATGGGATGGACGATTGGCGTTGTCCTCGGCGGGCTCACGCTCTTGTGGGTCGCGTGGAATTTCACGCTCGATGCACTCTGGCAGCCGACCGATCGGGTGACGGTCCGTCGCCTGCTCTTCCTCGGAGAGGTCCAGGAAGGGGAACACGTTGTCGATTTGGGGTGTGGCGACGGACGGATCGTGATCGCCGCGGCCCGTGAGTTCGGTGCCAGGGCGACGGGTGTCGAAATCGATCCCTTCCGCGTGCTGTGGGGCCGCCTCTGGATTCTCCTTGCTGGCGTAGCGCAACACGCGCGGATCGAGTACGGGAACATGTATGAATACGATCTCTCCGGCGCGGATGTCGTTATCCTCTTCCTCTCGGCGACTTCAAACTTCAAATTGCAGACGAAGCTCAAGAAGCAGCTGAAGGCCGGTGCTCGCGTCGTCTCCTACTACCATCCGATGTGGGGATGGACCCCCGCAGCGACGGGCGAGGCGAAGGGCGGATACCCGATCTACGTCTATCGCATGTGAGGCTTCCTGTGGAACGTCAAAAGCGTCTGTCCGACCTACTGATGCTGCTCGATATTCCGCCGCGGGCCGGGTGGGATCGTGTTCTCATCACGAGCGTCTCCGAGGATTCGAGGCGGATCGAGCCGGGAGGTCTCTTCATTGCCGTGTCAGGCACGTCGCAAGACGGGATGGATTTCCTTCCGGATGCACTGGAGCGAGGAGCCGTCGCCGTGGTCTGCGAACGACCTCAAGAGCTGAGGGTGCCCTGCGCGGTCGTCTCCGACGCGAGGCGGGCGCTCGCTGTGCTTGCCGCGGGCTTCTACGACGAGCCGACGCAAGAGATCCACACGATCGGCGTCACCGGCACAAACGGCAAAACGACCGTGTGCCATTGGGTCTCGCACCTTCTCGGTAGCAACGACGTGGCGCTGGTCACCACCGTGACCAACGCGGAGTCGGGGCTTCGCGAGCTTACCGGGTTAACCACGCCGTCGAGCCCCATCGTGCAGCGGATTGCGCGAGAAGTGGTCGAGAGCGGCAAGCGGAGTCTCGTGATCGAGGCTTCGTCGATCGGGCTGGAGCAGCTGCGGCTGGACGCTGTCGCGTTCGACGTGGCGGCATTCACCAACCTGACCCACGATCACCTCGATCTCCATGGGAACCTCGAGCGCTACTTGGATGCGAAGGCGAGGCTTTTCCGCAGGCTAGGTCCGGAGGGATGGGCGGTCGTCAATGCCGACGATTCGCGTGCCGGTGACATTCTCAAAGGAACTCGCGGGCGTGTGCTTCGCGTCGGCACCCACGAACCCGCGGACCTGGCTGCGACGGGGGTCGAGCCGAAAGGAGACGGCGTGCGGTTTCGCCTCGCGTACGCGGATGAAGTTGCTGAGATCTGTCTTCCCGTCGCCGGCCTTCACAATGTGCAGAACGCGCTGCTGGCGGTCGGAATTGCGCTCGTCTCAGGCATGACCCTCGCGGCGATCGCCGGCCTGTTGCCGTCGCTTCCGGCGGTCCCTGGACGGCAGACGCGCTTTCGGGATGATCGGGGCGTCACAGCGATCGTCGATTTTGCACACAATCCTGAGGCGCTTCGGCGCATGCTGGAGATCGTCCGCACGCCGTACGGAAGAGTCGCCGCCGTCTTCGGCTGTCCAGGTGGAAGCGATCGGGCCAAGCGGCCTCAGATGGGCGAGATCAGCGGGCGCCTGGCCGACCTGACGGTTCTGACAAGCGACAATCCCAAACAGGAAGCTCCGCAGACGATCGCTGGCGAGATCGCGGCCGGCGTTCGTCGGGTTGGCGGACACTTCGAAGTGCATCTCGATCGTGCGAGCGCGGTCCGGTGGGCGGTGGAGTGGGCGAATCCCGGCGACGTCGTGCTTGTCGCTGGCAAGGGGCACGAGAGGGTTCAGATTGTCGGCGACGCGTTGGTCCCCTACTCTGATGCTGAAGTGCTTGCAGGTCTCGGTTTCACAGCAGGCAGACAGCCGCGAGGACCGAACGACAGCAAGGAGAGATTGAAGGACACCAGATGAGCGCATCCGGCACATCGACGGGAGCCCCAGACGTAGACTTGTTGATCAAGAACGCGCGCGTCCTCGACGTGTTCTCCGGCCGGTTTTTCGACGGGAACCTCGCCGTGTCCGGCGGCCGGATTGTCGGATTCGGCGCGTCCGTGGCAAGGGAGACGCACGATCTGGGTGGGGCATGGGTCGTCCCTGGCTTGATCGACGCGCACGTCCACATCGAGAGTAGTCAGCTCTCGCCTGGAGAATTCGCGCGAGCCGTCGTCCCTCATGGCACGACGACCGTCATCGCCGATCCACACGAGATCGGCAACGTCCTGGGCATGGACGGGATCCGGTACTTGCTGACGGCATCCGAAGGCCTCCCGCTCCGCGTCTTCCTCATGGCGCCTTCCTGCGTACCGTCCAGCCCATTCGAAACGACCGGCGCTGTGCTCGGCCCGGAGGAGATTGCCGAGCTGCTTGCGTGGGAGCGCGTGCTCGGACTTGGCGAGGTCATGAACTACCCCGGCGTCGTGAACGGGGCTCCTGAAGTCCTGGCGAAGATTGCGGTCTCCCGTGGACGGCCGATCGACGGACACGCGCCCGGCCTCTCCGGCTCAAAGCTATGGGCCTACGCCGCCGCCGGGCCTCGGACCGATCACGAATGCACGACGATCGATGAGGCGCGCGAGAAGCTCCGCGCGGGACTGAGGATCCTCATCCGCGAGGGCACGACGGCCCGGAATCTCGACGCGCTGCTTCCGTTGCTCGACGAGCGAACGGCGCCGTTCGTCCACTTCTGCACCGACGACCGGGATTCGGAGGCTCTGCTGCGGGAGGGCAGCGTCGACGATCTCGTTCGGCGCGCGATCTCGTGTGGAGTACAGGCAGAGCTCGCGATCGCGGCAGCGACGATTCACGCGGCGCGGACCTACGGGCTCACCGATTTGGGCGCGATCGCGCCGGGGTATCGAGCCGACTTCCTCGTGCTATCGGACCTGGCTGGGTTCGAGGTCCGTGAGGTTTACGTGGGAGGCGAGCGGGTCGCGGCGGACGGCGTTTCGTCCTTCGACGCAGCCAGGATTGCGGACGAGCACGTTCGCGAAACGATCCACATCGACCTTGCCAAGCTCTCTTTTCGCCTCCCATCGGAGAGCGCTCTCTCTCAATGCGTACGCGTCATCGGCGTTCGTGAGGGACAGGTCCTGACCGATGCCTCCGAGGCGAGTGCTCCGTGCGTCAACGGCGAAGTCATGGCAGATCCGAAGCGGGATCTGCTCAAGCTGGCGGTCGTCGAACGGCACGCGCGCTCCGGCGCCGTCGGCATCGGCTTTGTGACCGGCTTCGGCCTCACGCGAGGAGCGATCGCGTCGAGCGTGGCGCACGACGCGCACAACGTCATTGTCGCCGGAGCGTCGGACGACGAGATGCGCGTCGCGGTCAAGGAGCTGTGCCGGATCGGCGGTGGGCAGGTCGTCGTCGACGGGGAGAACGTCGTGGCCAGGCTGTGTCTTCCGATCGTGGGCCTCATGGCGACGGACACGCTCGCCGAGACGGCGTTGGCCTCCCGAGGTCTGACGGAGGCCGCTCGGATGCTGGGATGCGCGCTATCGGCCCCGTTTGCGGCGCTCTCCTTCCTCGCGCTTCCGGTGATTCCGCACCTGAAGCTGACCGATCAAGGGCTGGTGGACGTGGACCGGTTCACGATGGTCCCGACGCTTCTCGACTCCTGATCGAGGATTGCCTCCATGGCAGGGCCACCCTCTGGTCAATGTCGATCAGTCTGCGATGGTTTCGTCGATGCGTCGCGAGCGGCGTGCTCAGAGCCGCTCAGGCAGTCATCCTTTCAGCAGTTCGTCGACCAGCTTCTCCAGGCCCAAGGCCCGAGAGCCCTTGACGAGGACGACGTTGTCGCGGCCGGAGAGCCGCCCTCGAAGCTCGGTCGCCTGGGTGCAGTGATCTGAAGGCAAGCGTTGGCTATTGGATCGGCTGCCGCAAGCCGCCGCCGCCTGCTCACCCACCGGGATGATCTGGTCGATCCCGAAGGTGAACGCGCGTTCGAGGATCTCGCGATGGAGCCGCTCGGACGCCTCCCCTAGGTCGAGCATGTCGCCGAAAACAAAGACACGCCGCATCGTTGGGCCGCCGTACTCCGAGAGAACGCGAAGCGCCGCCTCCATCGAGGAGGGGTTGGCGTTGTACGTGTCGTCGAGGAGTGTGCCGAACGGGGCCTTGAGTGGACGGAGGCGGTGCGCGGGCGATTCGAAGCTTCGCACGGCTTGTTCCACTGCGTCGCTGCGTAGGCCGAGGCGGAGGGCGCAGGCGGCTGCCAGGAGAACGTTGCCCGCGTTGTGGCGGCCGACGAGGCCCGTCTCCAGTCGGAGCGCCGGCTCTGCCAGCTGCACGACGAGCCGGGGAACGGCTGCGAGGACATGTCCGCGCACCGAACCGGTCGTGAGTCCGACCGTGCATACCTCACAGGGTGCTCGGCCGATGCTCTCCGTGAGGTGCGGCGAATCGGCGTGGATGAACGCGAACCCGTCGGCAGGGAGCGCGTCGATGAGCGACCACTTCTCCTCGGCGACGGCGCCCAAGGATCTGAGTCCGGCCAGGTGACTCGGCCCGACGCCGGTGACGATCCCGACCGTCGGGCGGAGGATCGAGGCAAGGAGTGCGATCTCGCCGGGGGCCTGGGTGCCGAGCTCGAACACGCCGACCTCACTGGTAGAAGGCATGGCGAGAAGCGCCAGAGGTAGGCCTATCTCCGTATTGTAGTTCTCCCGTGGCTGGTGAACGCTCCATCGCGTGCTGAGGAGATGGGCAAGCAATGATCGAGTGGTCGTTTTTCCGTTGCTTCCCGTGATTCCGACGATTGTCGCCGTGAGCCGTTCACGCCACGCCGAGGCGAGGTGTTGGAGCGCAGCGAGCGGGTCTTCGACGACGATCAGGCCTCGGGCTGATCGTGGGGCTAGGGTGGGCTCGGCGAGGATGGCGCCGCACGCGCCGCGGCGGAACGCCTCGGTGAGAAAAGCGTGCCCGTTCGTCCTCGCCCCACGAAGGGCGACGAACAGATCTCCCTCTGCGATACGTCGGGAGTCGTGAACGACCCGAGACGGGCGGGCATCGACGGCCGGCGGCTTCGCGCCGACGATATCCGCCATTTCGCCGAGAGAGAACATCCGATTCCTACCAGTCCAGTCCGGAACCTTCTTCGTCGCTCGACAGGAACAGAAGGGCGCTCACTTCACGCTTCCCGTAGACGACGTATCCAGGGAAGTCGAACGTGACTTCGTCTACGCCGAACAGGGCATCCGACCGGGCCGAGAACGGGTCAATCGCGAACAGCTCGACGGTGAGCGTCTCGTAGCTCGGGAACTCCTCGATTGCCTCGATGAGGTCGCCGAGGTCTTCGAACACCTCGGCCGTCTCCCCGGACTCAAGATACCGCGCCCCTCCGTACGCTCGGACCAGGATGTGCTCGGCGATAAGCTCCTCTGGGATTGTGATTTCACCCTCGCGTGTGATCGCCTCGCCCTGGTAGGTCTGAAGCGAGAGGAGGAATTGGATCGTCTCGCCCGGCTCGTACGTCAACCACTCGATCTGGAGATCGTTGACCCGGATGCCCCGAATCTCCTCGGTGAACTCCATGGCTGACGTGATGTGCGTGATCTGCGGGTCGGCGAACTCGTTGTACTGAAGCGCGGAGACGATGCCGGCCAACTGGAGCGGCGGGAAGACAGCAATGTCGACCGCACTGAAGAAGCTGTCTCTCCGCACGAGCGGGGCGGGCATCCCGGCGCCTTCGATCTCATAGGTGACGACGACGGTTCCCTGTCCGATCCGATCGAGTGTACTGTCGATCGCTTCGAAGCCCGTCGAGAGAAGAAGCTCAGGCATCAATCTCGGTTCGTCGACCAGCTCGATTGCGAAGGCTTCCGCGCGAGTGCTGTCCGCATCGACGGCGCTCAGAGAGAGTTTGATCCCGTCGGGCAGATCACCGATGCGACCGCCGATGGCGGCGATACGATCTTCGGAGATCGTCCCGATGCTCTCTCCCAGGGTTCCCAGCTTGAAGGAGGCATCGTAGGCCTTCATCGTGTCGATGATCGAAACGGTCGTCATCGGAAACGTCGACGGACCATCGTAGATGAATCTGTGGCCGAAGCCGATGAGTGCGTCGCCGTCCCTATAGCTGAGCGTTCCCAGCGCGCCAATCGAGATGTCGCCGGTGGCAAGGGCGACGCCGATCGCGCTTCCTGGCTCAAGCGACGCAGGGTCGACTCCGCCGCCTTCAGGCGAGCCGGCGGTGGGGACAAGCGAGAGACCGAGCGCGCTGAGACCGCGCGGCTCCTTGCCGAGGAGGGTGGGGAACAGGTCGTCCGCGAGCAGTAGGGGACGGACGGTCGATGGCAGCCCGGACATCAACGTCTCCTGCGCGCGATCGGAGAGCCCGCGCGTCACGATCGGTGTCGACACCGTGTAGGCGTAGATCGTGTCCGGTGCGGAGGCCAAAGCCTCCACGGACGGCACCGACTCGGTTTCGATGATCTGTACATCGTCCAGCACGGCCAGCTCCGTCGGTTGAGCGAAGGCGTGGGCGGTGCTCGCTGAATCCAGAACCGATAGCATCGGCTCGATCGGCGTGACCAGGCCGATCGGCGTTAGGTCCTTGGACCAGCTTGCCGAGCGACTGAGTGCGCCGATGATCTTCCCGTTGACGTAGATCGGGCTTCCGCTCATTCCCTGAGCGATTCCGCCCGAGCGCCCGATGGCTTCGCCGCTGACGCGAACCACGATGAAGTCGGAAAGGTCCCCAGGTTGGTCGACTACGCCGAGGATCTCGGCGGAGAACTCGGTGATCGTGTCGGCTGAGACGATC
>Ga0272441_10004276_pt1 | contig 26141 bp, 18 predicted proteins | sample SSMProp6N_FD_193582 | JGI IMG/M metagenome (GOLD analysis project Ga0272441, IMG submission 193582) | Marine sediment archaeal communities from Little Sippewissett salt marsh, Falmouth, MA, United States - SSM-Prop-6N | ecosystem: Environmental > Aquatic > Marine > Wetlands > Sediment ...
CACCGCTCGAGTGCTTCTCCCGGGTCTATGTCTTCAGGATCCTGAAGGTTGATGAGTATGTGGAGATGATTGTCTAAAATCGCATAACTTATTATTGATGAGTAGAATAGTGTCTGCAATTCAGCGATTTTCTCAAGAATCACCTGCTTCATGTGACGGTCCAACCTCATTTCCTGGCCGTTTGTTCTGGATACTACGTGGTACGCTCCTGCATGTCCAGGACATTTGATCCTCAGTCTTCGTGCCATGGGTTTCTCCTTTCTGGTAAGTTGTAATTATTTTTATTTATCTTTATATTTTTGGGAAATTTATCTATTTCATCTCTTTTTTCAAGTTTTTTCGTCTTAGGGCCTGTTTATGCCAATAAAAAATAAAAATTATAACATACCGCTCACATTTATCAAGTTAATTTTTTTGGGGAATGACCCCTACTAAGAAAAATCTAGAAAAATGTAGAATATCCCGGTACATCTGCTATAATTATGAAGACATTTATACATCCGGATCATACGCGGATTCTGAAAGGATATTCCATGGGACGGCCGCACGTTATAACAGCATGTGTTATCCTCGTTTTCGCTTTCTCAGCAGGGATTCAGGCAGAGGAGTCCATTCCCAATGCAGAGGCGGAGGCCCGCACAGCAGGGTCTCCGGATCCTTCGCACATCACAATTGAGATCGTTTTTGAGATTGCCCCCGAAATCCATGTATACGCTTCTGAAAAAAAATTTGCAGTCGATTTCACCTCGCTCAAGGGGCTGGGCAAACCTGAAGTTTCTCTTCCCGAACCGGAGAAAATGGACCTTTTCGGGACTGAAACCGACGTATATACCGAAACTAAAATCATCAAAGCCCTTTTTCCCTATACCGGGAACCCGGGTAAAAAATGGAGCATTCAGGGCAGGGTACGTTACAGCGGATGCTCCGACACCAAGTGCTATCCCCCTGCAGATGCCCCCTTTTCCGCTTCGGGAACAATCCCTGAAGATGCGGTTCCGCTTGAAGAAGCTGACACGAAAGAGGGAACAAAACCCTCCGAAGGCGGCGATGACTCCCCCTTTTCAAAAGGTATCATTCTGGGCATACTCGGGTCTTTTATGCTGGGAATCGGGCTGAGCCTTACCCCCTGCGTCTACCCGATGGTGGGAATTACTGTTGCTATCATAGCAAGCGGGGAATCGTCAAAAAAGCGGACCGTATTCCTGACATTCGTATATGTTCTAGGGCTGGCGATCGTATACGCGGCAGCAGGCGTTATTGTGGCGGTCGCAGGAAGCGCTGCCAGCGATTTTTTCCAGTCCCCCTGGCTCCTCATTCCTATAGGGATCCTGTTCGTTGTTCTGGGGCTTTCGATGTTCGACCTGCTCACCATACAGACCCCCTCCTCATGGGGAGGAAATGTGCAGAAAGTCGGGGAAAAGCTTAAGGGGTCGGTGCCCGGCATCTTTCTGATGGGGGCCCTCTCCGCTTTTGTTGTCGGGCCCTGCGTTTCAGCGCCGGTCGCGGGCCTTATTATCAAAGTGGCTGAAACCGGGGATATTGCACGAGGCTTTGCCTACTTCTTCGCTCTCGCCTGGGGAATGAGCGTGATACTGTTCATAGCAGGGAGTGCCTCGGGAATGCTGCCCAAAGCGGGCATGTGGATGCAGAGGATCAAGCATGTGATCGGGATCGTTCTGATATGGGCGGCATTCTATTTCACACGCCCCTTCATAGGAGAAACCGCATTCCTGACCGCGTCCATTGTCCTGTTCGCGCTTGCATGCACAGCTCTCAAGATATTCCGTATTCCTGAGAAGGGAGAGAGCGTAAAAGCCCTTCTCAAAATTTTGGCCGGCACAGCCCTGTTTTCAGTTTTTACCGGTTATATACTGATGACGCATATGCCTGAAACCGGAGGGATACAGTACGCTGACCTTGACAGGATCGTGTCTGAAAGCAATAAACCGATCCTTCTGGACTTCACTGCATGGCATTGCGCGATCTGCAAACAGATAGATAAATCGGTGCTGCAGCTTCCCGAAATTCAGGAAGAACTGCAAAAATTCACATTTGTCAAGCTCGATTACGATACGAATAAAAAGATCGCACACACGTTCGGCATACTCAAGGGCCCTCCCGGTTTTGTATTCCTTGACAGCGAAGGGAACCGGATCGGGGACAGGGTGATCGTTGACGGGGAAACACTTAAGAACGCAATACTGTCATTTGACTGGGAAACGTATGGGATCAAAAAAGAAAAAGAAGAAAATTAAGAGGGATATTATTTCCATTGATGAAAAGGCATGCACCAGGTGCGGTGACTGTATAGACGCGTGCGCTGAATTCGCTCTTGAAATGGGAAAAGAGAGTGTCCGCCTTAAAGGGGAATCGTTCTGCGACGGACAGGGGGCGTGCATCGCTGTGTGCACGGATGACGCGCTGCGCATTGTCAAACGGGAATGCGAACCTTTTGAACCTGAAGAAGTGAAACGGTATGTCCGGTCAATGGGAGAGGATGAGCTTGTTAAGCGCGTAATGGAACATTTCCTAAAGGTCCGGAGACCCGATTAGGCGCTTAGCTCCTTCTGCACGACAATGCGTTATCGTTCAGGGATATTAATTTACGAACACCGAACATCGATTTTAGAAGTGAAAACCCAAAAAAGATACTTCTGAAATCTTAAATCGTTAATCAGTGTTCGACATTCAATTCCAAATATATGTCTTTGTATAAAAATGCTTTTGGGGTCTCGGGCTTGTCCGCGTTATAATTTCCACTCCGGGCGGATATCCCTTCGACCTTGCTCGCGATTTTCAACAATTCGCCCCTACATATTTCCCGGGCAGACACACGGGTCTGCCCCTACATACTTACTAATTAAATCTTTTCAACTATGATCATGTAGGGCTGCCTGTTTTTCTGTTCGCTGATATAGTTGACGACCACGCATTTCCACCCCTTTGAATTCAGATACCCGCTCCCAACGCGTCTCGGCGTGCCTCTGTCTGTCAGCGCTCTCATATCATTCAGGGCCTTTGAAAAACCATCCTTGAATATGGATGACATTCCGTTCAGGGTTTCCATGAGCTTGGGAGGAAACTGCTCAACCGTTTCAAGCTTTACATGGGGCCCGGTTATATAGATCGTTACCCTCTCCAGTTTCTGCGTATCATCAGATTGAGCCTGTACAGCGGCGCGGAAGGAATGCGAACCGGATGAAACCTTGTACATCACTTCCCCTTTTATCTCTTTTCCCGCTTCGCGCGCGTCAGACTGCCAACCGAGGTTTTTAAATACGCTTTTAACATCAGCGGTCTTCAGAACGACCTTTGCGCTTTGACTTACAGATACAGGATCTACAGCCTGATCCTGCATTGCCTCTCTCCTTTTTTTCTCCCTTTGTTTTTTCAGCCGTTCCCACTTGCTGTCAGACTTGCCGCATCCGCAGAACAGTATGCCGGCGAACAGCACACAAACCGCACTTTTTATGGTTTGTTTCTTCATATCAAACCTCCCTTGTAGAAATATCCAAAAGAACTGAATATATGCATCATATATATTATAATGACAACAGGCAATAAATCAACCATGTTTTTCAGGAAAAATAGACCACCCCTTTTTCCTGAAATATATCTTGACATACCAGGGGACCTAAATATAATATCCCCAGTCACAGCAGAAGCTGTTTTCGGACATCAGTCCGCACAAAGGAGATCAACATGAACAGAAATTATGCTCTAGTTCTCCTTCTTTGTATATGTTCCGTATGGACTATACGGACCACAACAGCAGCCTCGCCTGAAAATAATCCTTCCCTACAGGGAACAGTGATACTCGGCAGCAGAACATTCTACCGCTACCGGCTCTGTCTGACAACGGAGCAGGTGCGCCGGGAATCAGGAGAGCTTGAATGGGTTACCGTCGGAAGCCGGGGAAAACTGACACCTGTCAGTTCTGATAAGGTGAGAAGCATCCCTGCACCTCCCCCCACTGAGTGGGTGCAGCCCTCCTATGATGACAGCGAATGGGCCCGCGTTCATGGCAAGCTTGGCTTCATGCGAAGAGGAACGAGCCTTATCTATGTCCGGGGAAAATTCGAGGTCAAAAATCCGTGTGACCTCAGGCTCACTGTCCGCTATCAGGGAGGGGCAGCGGTCTATCTCAACGGAAAGGAGCTTACCCGTGCGCATCTACCTCAGGGAAAGCTCACTCCTGATACTCCTGCTGAAGACTATCCTGAAGGAGCGTACATCTACGACGTGACCCCCTCACTGAACTCAAAGAACCAAAAATTGAAGGGCAAGCTTCTGGTCCATCACTCCTGGCATCTTCATCATTTCAAGAAAGATTTTGAGGAACGGGTACGCAGCATCTCAGCCTTTTCTGTACCTGCTTCCGCACTGCGTAAGGGCATAAATATCCTTGCTGTTGAGATCCACCGCTCGCCGGGTGCCCCGATCATGTTCAAGGGACGCCGAAGCGGGCCATGGGCACGATCCGGCTTTGACGGCATAGAGCTCGTGCTGACCGAGGGTACAGGTGTGATGCCCAACAACGACCGGCCCAGCGGGCTTCAGGTCTGGAACCAGCAGATCACCGACCGAATCCGGCCTACTGATTACGGGGATCCCAATGAAGAACTTTCTCCTGTTAAATTCTGCGGACCCTCCAACGGTGTGTTTTCCGGCCGTGTTGTTGTCGGTTCCTCAGAAGCCATTAAAGGGGTCAAGGTCACCTGCTCGGACCTGACAGGGCCTGCGGCCATACCATCATCAGCAATACAGATCCGATACGGCACAGAGGCTCCCGGCCTGAACAACTATTCACGCCACACCCGCCCCTACGAAACCCTGGATGTATCGCCTCCGGATGAAGTTGCAGTTCCTGTAGGGCGCCGCGGAAAACCCCAACCCGGACACGGTGCGATCCTGCCGGTCTGGTTTTCCATACACGTTCCCAAGGAAACCAAACCAGGCGCATACAGCGGGACAGCCCACATATCGGCTTCAGGCCAGAAAACCGTGGACGTGCCTATCAGCCTGGAGGTGATCGACTGGACACTGCCCGATCCGCAGGAATTCTTCGCCACAGTCGGCTGTTTCCAGTCGCCGGATAGCCTTGCCATGAAATACAAAACACCTATGTGGTCCCAACAGCACTGGAAACTCATTGAGGAAAGCCTCAAGCTCATGGGAAGTATCGGCGTAAAAACACTCTATATCACTGCAGTACGCAGAACCCACATGGGCAATGAGCACAGCATGGTCGTGTGGGATAAAAATGGCGAAACGTTCAAACCGGATATGGGAACGGCCCTGAAATATCTTGACCTGGCCGTAAAGCACATGGGAAAAATACCCGTGGTCTGTCTCTACTGCTGGGAACTTAACGCACCCAATGCATCCAATAACCCCTCGCATCTCACTCTGGCCCAGCGAAGGCAGTTCGAAAGGGACATACTTATCAGTGTCCGGGATCCGAAAACCGGGAAGCTCCTTGAGGACACAGGGCCGAAATGGGGAACTACCGAGTGTCGTGAGTTCTGGAAGCCGGTTGTAGCCAGCCTGAAGGAAGGCTGTAAAAAACACGGTATAGAGAAGTCCCTGCTTCTGGGTGTTGCCGGGGATTACATGCCGACCGAAGCTGCGCTCAGCGATATGAAACAGGTGGCAGGGGATGTCAGATGGGTGCTCCACTCCCACACGATCAAGCACGGCATCGGTCCAAAGGCCAATTACCCTACCGGATACATTGCCGCAGCATGGGGAGGACATGCCCGTCATCCCGACCCTGACGAGGGACGCGGTTACGGCTGGAAAATGCCCTTCCGCAGAGTTATGACCAGGTCGTTCGAACGGGACCCGGCCACCCAGCGTATACTTCTTGAATATCTCGTGACAGGAAGGGCCACACGGAAACGCTCCCTCGACTTCACGTATAAACCCGATTTCGGTCTTCATGGTGTGGGCCGTACCGGTGCTGACTTCTGGCCCGTACTTGAATCCAAGCGGGGATGCAAAACACTGTTTGCCCGCTACCCTGAAACACGCTGGGGCCAGCTCAATGTTTTTCTATGGATGCCCGCGATCTTCGCACCCGGGAAGGAAGGTCCAGTAGGTTCCGTATGCGGGGAAATGCTCCGCCAGAACCAGCAGGAGATCGAAGCCCGTATTTTCATTGAAAAAGCAATACTGAATCCGGAAACACGGGCTAAAATCGGCGACAGCCTGGCGGAACGCGCCCAGGACCTGCTTGACAGCCGTGTCCGGCTCGCTAATACAAAAGACATCAGTCTTATTAATGCGGCAGGCACAGCCCGGCTTGCGTCAGAGCTATATAAGACTACAGCGGAAATAGCGGGAAAGATCGATTAAGATGACCGCAAATTACCGCTAATTTTTCAGTATAATGAATGACGTGTAGGGGCGACCCGCCGGGTCGCCCTTACGGCTGCAAGGTAAATGTTCCCCAGGAACACTTTATCTTATCCTGTACTTTGTGACTTCGTGTCTTTGTGGTTCTCAAAAGGAGGAATCTTTGGTGAATAAACCGATAATAGGAATAACGCCCTGCATATTCAATCACTGGACAGCACAGGAAAAACGGCAGACCCGTACAATAGGATGCAGTCTGAGCAATACGGAATCCATCCTGCGCTCGGGCGGAAGCCCGATCCTTCTGCCGTATACACGTGATACAGATACGATACGATCCGCGATGGAATCGATACACGGACTCTACCTGAGCGGAGGAGGAGACATCGTATCTTTGCGGTATGGAGAGGAACCTCATCCCAAAAGCAGCAACCAGGACCCGATCCGTGATGACATGGATATCAGTGCTGTGTCCATGGCCCTTGAGATGAACATGCCGATATTCTGTATCTGCCGCGGTATCCAGGTTCTGAATGTGGCTCTCGGCGGAACAGTGATCCAGGACATACACTCTGAAAATCCGGATTCCATTCTGCATTTCGCCAATGCGAGCGCGAATGCCCTTGTGCATACTATAGACATTGAATCGGGAACACTGCTGGAACAGATATTCAAATCCTCCAGCATTGAAGTAAACAGCTGGCATCATCAGGCCATAGGCACATTGGGCAAAGGGCTGACAATCAGTGCCAGGGCCCGTGACGGTATCATTGAAGGACTGGAATCGACCGAGGGGCTTCCTGTGCTTGCCGTACAATTCCATCCAGAGGCAAGTTCAAAGGATTTTCCTATATTCCAGAAACTCTTTGACTGGATCGTTTCAGAAGCCCAAGCATACCAAGCCCGCTGAAAGGAAACGCGGGACCGTGCACAAACCTGAATTTCTCCTGATAAATCCGCTTATACACGATTTTGCCGCTTTTGACCTGTGGGCAAAGCCTCTGGGGTTTCTATTCCTCTATTCGTTCCTGGAGAAAAAAGAGTGCGGACTGCAGTATATTGACTGCACCCGTGTCACAGACAAAGAAGCTGAACAGTATAATTTGAGTCTTCCGGAAACGAGAACATACGGTACAGGCAAATTCTACTCTGCAAAAATTCAAAAGCCGGATATATACAAGAACATTCCCCGAAACTACCGGAGATACGGAAAAACCCCGGAAATAGTAAGAGACCTTCTCAGATCCTGCAGAACCCCTGACTCTATTTTCGTCACCTCATCCATGACCTACTGGTACAGAGGGGTACAGGAGACGATCAGACTATGCATGGAGGAATTCCCCGGGATACCTGTTATTCTCGGGGGCACCTATGCCACCTTGTGCAATGAACACGCAAAAGCGCATTCAGGTGCTTCCACGGTTATAGCAGGAAACTGGGAAAACGGCCTGCTTCCTCTGCTGAAGAACGATTTCGGGATCTCCTTCACAGAAGAGGAAACGCAGTTCAAAAACCTTCCCGCTCCTGCAAACGGCCTGTACCCGGATTCCGGCACTGCGGTCATGCGGATAACACGCGGATGCCCGTTTACATGCGCATACTGTGCGTCCGGTATCCTCTCCCCCGTGCTTGAGGCTCGGGGAACAGATACTGTAGTGCGCGAGATCGAACAGAACATACAATCGGGCCCGACCGATATAGCCCTGTATGATGACGCACTTCTGGTCAATGCCCCCGGAATCCTTATCCCCGTTCTGGAACAGGTGATCAAGAGAAAGCTTAAAGTCCGTTTCCATACGCCAAACGGCCTTCATGTACGATTCATGGACGATACAATAGCCCGGCTTTTCAGAGCTGCCGGGTTTTTGACTGTCCGTCTGAGCTTCGAATCGGTGCGGGGAAGGGCGAAAAAGGCTTCAGGCGGAAAGGCTGAGCCCGCTGATCTGGAGCATGCGGTCGTTTCCCTGTGCAGGGCCGGATACACCCCCCGTGAGATTGAAGTCTATATGCTTATCGGCCTGCCCGGCCAGGAAGAGAGTTGTGTGCGGGAAACAGCGGAATTCATTAATTCCCTCGGCTGTATCATTAAGCCTGCCCAATATTCGCCCGTACCGGGAACACCCCTTTTCACAGAACAGGCTGCCCGTGACCCGCGGATCGCTGAAGAGCCTCTGCTCCAGAATTCAACCATCGCCCCTGGATGGGATTTTGACACAGCACGGTACGACAGGATCAAGCAGTATATTCGGGAATTCAACAGGAACGCACGGGCCCGTATTCATTGTAAAATGAAAAATTAGTGTTGTAAAATTATCAATTGTAATTGGTAAATCAAAAATAAATCTACTCCAATACTCCATAGGGAACGCTTACCTCCCCTTCCCTCCAGCAAGGCTGAAATCGATCGTCCCTTTGAACAGATCTATCTCCTTTATCCTGACGCGGATATCATCGCCCGGCCCCAGCAGCCTTTCGAGGGAATGACTGAATACTGCTTTCGTGTCCTTCTCGAACCTGAAGTTCCCTCCTATATCATCCAGGTACAGCCTTCCGTAAACCATGTATTCCACTATCTCAATACTCACGTAATCCCCTTCCGCACTCGAGATTACACCATCGAAAACCGTATCATCAGGCAGAGAGGAGATGTACCGCAGTGTCTTTAATCCGGCAAGCGACTGCTCAGCCTCCATTGCCTTCCTTTCATTCTCATTACACCGTTCCACCGCTTTACTCAAAGATGCTTTCTTCTGCCTCCCTTTTCCGTCACCGACGTGAAAATGGCACCTGTCAAGTTCCTTATGGACCAGAAGGTCCGGATACCTGCGTATGGGCGATGTAAAATGGAGGTACTCTTTAAAACCAAGGGCAAAATGCCCCTTATTCTTCAGATCGTATTCAGCCTGCTTAAATGATCTGAGTATTGAGATATTGATAATATAGCTTTCCTTCGCATGCGATGTCTGCTCGATTATTCTGACAAGGTCCTTTCTGCCGAATCCCGGCCTGAGCCGGTACCCGAACAGGGCAAGGTAATCCGACAGATTCTCCTGCTTCTTCATATCCGGTTTTTCATGCACCCGGAACACTCCGTTATACCCATTCTGAAGCATGCAGTCAGCAACGCACCTGTTCGCCAGAAGCATGCAGTCCTCAATAAGCTGATGGCTTTCATTATCCCGGCTAGTGATCAGTTCATCCACATTACCGCTGTCATCGCACACAGGAATTATTTCAGGAATATCAAGCATGACGGAGCCCTTGCTGATCCTGTTCTTTCTGAGAAGGGATGACGCTTTGAATATATCCATGATGCGCTTTGTGTCCCGGTCCTTCGTGTTACCCTCAATGATTTTCTGGACTTCAGGATATGAAAACCGCCTGTCGGATCGTATGAAGGTCCTATGCACACTGTATTCCTTCAGTTCCCCGAACGTGTCAATAACAGCTCTCACGCTTTTAGCAGCCCGCTCCTCCCCGGGCTTGAGGCTGCATGCCCCGTTCGAAAGGACTTCCGGCAGCATGGGAATAACCGTGTCCAGAAGGTACACGCTGGTGCTGCGCTTTTCCGCTTCTCTGTCCAGCGCACTTCCTTCCCTGACATAATACGAAACATCTGCTATATGGATCCATATCTCCCAGCCTTTTTTCAACGGCGTGACTGAGATCGCGTCATCAAAATCCTTTGCTGTCTCCGGATCCACGGTACAGGTATACATATCAGTGAGGTCCAGACGTTCATCCCTGTCAATATCACGTGAAGCAGCCTCTTCCGCTTCATTCTGAACAGACTGCGGAAATGTTTCCGAATAACCGTACGCCCGAACAACAGCGTCAACGTCCTTTGAGGGATCGTTCATATGGCCGAAATCCTCAACAACCCGGCCCTTCCGTATGCCGGACCGCGCTGTATCCCTTTCGATCCTGAGCAGAACCCGGTGATCGGAAGCCGTCTTTTCCGGATTGGAGATAACGATCTTCTCCGCAATGCCGCCCGCATCGAGCTGTGCTGTCAGCATGCCCCCTTCCTTTGTCACCGTACCGAGGAAATCCATCCTCCGTTCCTCGTCAATGGCGACTATTTTTCCCCTGAATCCCTTTTTACCCGATGTGAGGCTGGCGAGCCTCACCTTTACCTTGTCTCCGCTTACCGCGTCCTTCTGCCCGCCCGGCGGGATAAATACATCAGGTATAATGCCTTTGGAATCGCTGACAAACCCGTACCCCTGGGCAGTATTGCTGAATACGCCGTGGATGAACCTGTGTTCGCTTGTTTTCCTTTTCCCTGTTTTTCTTTTACTTCGTTTTTTTTTCATAACTTTCTGTAAGCATTATGTGATATGTACCATCACATATGCTGTTGCCTCTTAATCAAATTAATCTAAAATATTTCCTCTTTCCCATTTTCTTTATATACACATATAGTACCATACATTGAATGAAAGTCAAGTTTATTTTAAGTTTTTTATGGAATTTTCAAGGCAACGGATATAATAGCAGCCTGTTTAATATTCCGCAAGGGTATATATGATAAAGCTCATCTGTTTCTTTCTATTTCCTTTGAAACTGATGTTCCGTTATCTGTATAAACAGTACCTGTTCTGTAAAATACAGAGTTCTAATTACGACAGGCGTTTCGAAGCCGTATACGCACTCAAGGAGAAATTCAGCACATCAGCCGTCCCCGGACTCATATACATCCTCAAGCACAGAAACTCTGATATCCGCCACGACGCTGCCTATTCCCTGGAACTTATTACCGGAGCATACAACAGTGACAACTACGAAAAGTGGAAATCCTGGTGGAAACGGAATAAGAAGAAGATCAGGGAATAAATGGAGTGATGGAGTAGTGGAGTAATGGAGTATTGGAGCTTGCGTTATTGGGATTTAGAATTTCTCGGCTCTGCCGGGTAACTACTTACTACTTACTTTTTTTTATTCTAAAATTCAAACAGTTTTCCCGCATCATCTTTTTCGGCTATTCTGTTAAGCTGCTCTGCTTTTTCCCTGAATTCTTTCAGTGATGAGGCTGAAAGTGAAAATTGGATATCCTTATCCTCAAAAAAAGGATGCGGGCTGCATTCTATATTTCCTTTCAGCCCCAGCTGTTCCGTAAGCCCTGCGAACGTTCCCCTGTCCTTTTCAAGATTCGGAAACAGTGCACTGTTCGCACGGCTGAGAAGTATTTTTCCCCTCTGTTTTTCCGTTATGTCCTCGGCTTTTTTCAGGGAATCAAGGTCCCATTCTCTGAACAGCACATCTGCACCGCATCCCCGCAGCTTCATGATATCACGTATATTCCCGATAAACATATCCTGCATGCGTGACGTGAGATAAGCATTACTGAATACGTCCAGCAGGATTCTTCTGTCCTCCGGGCTGAATAGGAGAACAGCAGAACCTGTCTTTACTGCTACATATCCTGAAGCAATGCGTTCAAGCCACGCATCTTCAAGCTCAAGTATGGCTAGATGAGAATCGAGGGTATATTGCGAATCAGAAAGGCCCAGGCACAGCATGACAGTACTGATGTATTCCCCTTTTTCCCATGTATCAACAGCATATTTCAGCGCACGGCTTTTCTCCACGCTGTTCAATTCCCGCACCGACATTTCAAACATGATGAACATCTGAAAAACATCTTCTTTTGGATATCCTGATGGGATCACAGCGGCAGGGACTTCCGTACCGGGCACCATCTTTTCTAAAAACCCGGCGCCGTATACAGGCCTGTATTCACCGGATTCTTCACTGACGGCAAATACTATGCTCCCGATCGAAACACACGGTTTGAGGGGAGAACAGGTCTGCCGGAGGTACGAAATGTCGAATAAGGGTTCGTTTACCCGGATCCGGGAAATGTTCATTGCACGGACCGTATCAGCTGTGCCCGATCCTGGATGAATATATATTCAGATAGCTGTCAGCAAAATCATACCATTTATTATTGCGAAGGCCCGCGTTCTTTATTCTGATCCAGAGATATACAGCATCATTGATCTTACCGCTCTCTCTGTATATTTTTGAAAGGTACCACATGGAGTCTACATTATCGGGGTCTACATGCAGTACTTTCTTCAGCTCTTTTTCCGCCTGCATGATATTCCCGATCTTATACAGACAGAAGGCGTAGCAGACCATAAAATCCGTGTTCTCAGGATCGATAGTCCTTAATACCTTGAAATGTTTCAGTGCGTATTTGAAATATTCATTTCTGAAATAGAGGTCCGCAAGCCCCTTGCGGGCACGGTAGTATTTCGGTTCACGTTTCAGGGCCATCAGATAAAGCTTGCGGGCCATTTTAAAATCATCAAACACCTCATACTCCACTGCCCTGCGGCACAGCTGGACCGCTTTGCCGTCCAAAGCTTCAGTCACCTGGACAGGTTTCCGGGCTTCGGGCTCTTTTACGCTCTCTTTGACCTCTGTTTCCGTGGTGTCCACATCCGGTCCGTGCTTCTCAGCCTCTGTGTCCCCGGGCTCTTTCTTCTTTCCCTCAATAATAACAATTTCGGTTGCTTCTTCAGTAAGAGGCTGCACAGCTTCACTATTAATCGAGGTAAATTCCCTGCCGTCACCGTCGGCGGGTGTGATGTGATACTCCTGAAGCTGGCCGTCCGTAATAATGGTAATGGTCCGGCTGCTCCCTTCGTCAGCGTCTTTTTCTCCGTCATCTTTCTGAATACCCACCTTCACAATATCGGTCTCCGGTGTTGTTTTTTGGTCGTCATCCTCTGCAGGCTGCACAGCTCTCGATTCCTTCTGTTTTACAGAAAACGCGATGACACTGTCCGCCCTATTCCTGGCTCTGTCCGCAGCGGTTACCCTGAATACGGCTGAAGGCATTGCACTGCCGCCGGTAAACACCTTTCTTCCCTTTTCCTTTATCGGTATCCGAGACTTCCATGTCCTGCCTCCGTCCCCAGAAAAACTAAGCATGCATGAATCTTTTTCAAGGTGCGGATCCGATATCGTCCATACAACAGCGGCCGATTCGCCAGGTTCCAGGACAGCCCCCTGTTCCGGTGACACAATGGATATATCAGGCTCCTGTGTATCTACGACAAACACAAGGTCAGGTCTGTCACCCTTTACAGGGGCTGTTTCCCTGAGATTGTTGTTGCCGAGCACACATGTCCTGAAACCGTATCTCCCGTCCTGTTCAACCCAACAGGAGAGATGCCCTTCCTTCGGCGTCCTGACAGCCTTCTTTGTCCATGTTGCACCGTTATCCGAGGTGATCCATATTTCTATGCTCTTGATACCGGAAGGCCCGCTCAGTATGGAGCACGGCAGATCGATCTTCCTTGAGTTTACATAATGGACTTCCTCTGCTGCATTCAGGGAACACACCGCTGCCAGCCCCGTTATCAGAATACCGATAATAAGCTTCGCCATATCATTTCATCCTTTTTCAATTATATAGACCTGTATCTTATTATACAGGATACTCATCACTTGTGCAAGTTTTTTTTTGCCTTCTCCTGAAAGCACCGCGGGTGCAGAATAATATATTTTTTCATTCTTCCCAGCGAACAGGCCTTTTGTGTCAACAAAAGGGATCCTGTACATCCGTGCATATTTTAGCAAAATCCCATTGAGCGAATCAATATGCCGATCTTTCTCCCGATCCCATACTCTGGGCAATCCGAACAGAACGGGTATAGTTCCGAACGAACAGCATGTTTTAACGATCCTTTCCACTGAAGAGGACACAGTAATTCCCTCTTTAGGATACATGACATCAAACAGCCCTGTCATAATAACGGCCACCTCCGGTTTCTCCTCTTTGAGAACATCCTCTATACAGGCGGCGATCTCGTGCGACCGTTTACGTTTCCCCTTTACTCTGCTGTCCAGTATTCTTCTGCCGCTCCCCAGAGGACTGGGAATATGGACCCATTCCGTCATTACGTCCCCGATCATCAGAAATGTGCCTTTCCGGGCTTCTGGGTTTCGTTTCCTTTTCCAGTGCGCGATTATAGACATATTGAAAAGATATCCGTCCGAACCCAGATCGCTCCCCGGGCCCGCAAACAGAGGGCTCTTCCGGTCACCGATCATCTCTTCAATAAAGGACGGGATACTGCTGCCCGTCACGCTGACTTCATCGATAATGATCTCAGCCGCTTCTGTATCCGCACCCGTGGAAAAGCTCAGGTACCCGCATTCCCCTTCGATATCCCCCGCGGTTTGCTCGGACGGCCCGACACGCTTGAACCTGCTCAGAGGCAGTGATACAGCCTGCCATACACCGGGAGTCACGTCCCTGATATCATAATAATAATCGCATCTGTTCTTTGAATCCCATATCTGAACGTGAACAGGAGCCCATACATTGATATGGTAGCAGAAATTAAGTTTCCGTCCCTTTTCCAGGGCAAAGAGGGTCTTCAGTTCCCCGGATACCAGTGTCACTATAGAATTGCGGCCCCTGCCCTCTCCCAAAGAAAAAGGAACCCCTTTCAGTGCTCCTTCCGACCCCCTGAAACAGTTCGATGTTTCATACCGGGCCTTCCATCTGCCTGATTCATATTCGAAGTTTTCATAAAAATAAAGACTGACAGAGGGATTCTCCGCGTACAGCCCTGACCGTGCTGTATAATCGGCCACGGTTTCACTGTGCAGTGTGTAGAAATCCGTTTTGCCATACTTCATCCTGAGAGCCTGAAAAAGGACAAGCGCATCCCCGTAGCGTTCATTTTCAAAAGCTTTGCACGCCTTGTTATACAGATGAACAGGCTTTTTCGGAGTTTTCCTCTTTTCAGGCAGAGGTGCAACCTTTTCCGTATACACAGCCCGGGGCTCGGAACGATTTGTCACCGGTGCATCATCCTCTTTGTGTTCAGGTACGGAACGTTCAGCCGCCTTTTCTGCGGGACGTGCCCGGACTGAAATGTCAGAGTGCTCCTTTGTTTCAGCCTTTTTCGGTGCTGTGCGTACCTTTTTTCCGGCAATGTCGGACCCGGTCCCTGTAAACAGAAGCAGGCCGAACACAAGAACGGGTATGCAGAGAATAATGCTTACCCTCACCATAGGCAATTTCCCTTTGTATTAAAAACAGACTATATTTTAAGGAGTACATGCCAATAATCAAGGTTTTTTTAACAAATTTGTCCAAACGTGGAACACGGAAGCCGGAACGGGACCAGCGGAGCTGTTGTACAGTCATAAAGGTTGTAGCGGTTGCAAGCCTGCGGCCTGTATGGCTTACACCCCGGCTTCCTGCGCGTAGAGACTCCGTCCCGTAGGACTGCGGCCCGGAGGGTATACAGGTCGGAGAGAAGGAAAAATGGAATGATGGAATAATGGAATGATGGAAACTGCTCATCTAATATCCGGTAACAATATTCCAGTATTCCACTATTCCATTCTCGGAATTTGAAAAAATTTTGAGACGTGTCTTGACAATCTTCTAAAAAGATGTAATATGTTAGTCCCTGAAACCCGCATGTAAGGAAATACTCATGTCCGATCCTTTCCTTTTTTCATATAAGACACTGGATGACCTTAAACAGGATATTGAAAAACAGGATGCAGATATACCCCTGACCGAGGATATCGATATCCTTAAACAGCCTGTGCAGTTCGGTGAATATACGGTCCCCAACAGGATGAGCATCCAGCCGATGGAGGGATGTGATGGAGATCCGAAGGGAACTCCGCAGGAACTGACCTTCAGAAGATACAGGAGATTCGCCCGCGGGGGAGCGGGCCTTCTGTGGATAGAGGCAACAGCGGTCATACCCGAAGGGCGAGCGAATCCTCGCCAGCTTATGCTGCATAAGGAGAATCACGATACATTTGTTGAACTGGTGGAGATGATCCGAACAGAATCCCGGCAGAGCTCCGGATACACGCCGTTCCTTGTTCTTCAGATGACCCACTCAGGAAGGTATTCAAAGCCTGAGAACCTTCCTGCGCCTCTCATAGCTCACCATTCAAAGATCCTTGATAAAAAACACAACCTGCCCCCTGACTATCCTCTGCTCACAGATGAGTATCTTGACCGTCTTCAGGACAGGTTCATTGACATGGCTGTTCTCGCGCGTGATGCCGGTTTTAACGCAGTGGATATAAAATCATGCCACAGGTACCTGATTTCCGAGCTTCACGCCTCGTTTACCAGGGAAAACTCCAGATACGGCGGAACATTTGAGAACAGGACCCGTTTTCTCAGGGAAACAGCCGAAAAAATAGTGGACAGGGTACCCGACATTGAAGTAACCTGCCGCCTCAACGCGTTTGACGGGATAGAATATCCCTACGGTTTCGGTGCAAACAGAGAAGATAAGGACATTCCCGATTTGACTGAACCGCTTGAACTTATTTCCAGGCTCGGAAAAATAGGCTTTAACGGTATAAATATATCCATAGGCAATCCCTATTCAAACCCTCATGTGGGACGTCCATATGACTATCCTATTGAAGGGGTCGAAAAACCCTCCCAGCATCCTCTCAAGCTTATAGAACGATTCATTCACGTAGTCCGTGCCATTCAGACCGAACATCCGGACCTCTGTGTCATAGGCGGTGGCTACTCCTGGCTGAGGCAGTTCTATCCCTACGCCGCAGCAGGAGTCCTTTCCAAGGGCTGGGCTTCGATCGCTGGAGCGGGCAGGAACGCTTTCGCGTATCCCGACTTCGCAAAAGACATTATTGAAAAGAACGTTCTCGATCCTCTCAAAGTCTGCGTCACCTGCTCTTCCTGCACGCAGATAATGAGAGACGGCGGCCGTGCAGGATGCGTGCTTAAGGATGAAAATGTCTACGGCCCCATATTCAGGAAAGGCCGCAGGACAGCTGAAGACTGGGTCCGGGATCAGGCTGAACGGTGCAGGGCATGCGTAGAACCCACCTGCAGGAGTGGATGCCCGGCTTGTATTGATATACCCGGCTTCATGAAAGCAGTCAGGGAAGGCAGATTCCAGGATGCCTATGCCATTCTCAGGAGAAACAACCCGTTACCGGAACTGTGCGCTCTGATATGCCCTGTAGAGGAAACATGCGAGGGGAAATGCATACATTCCATTCTGGAAAATGATCCGGTACCCATACACGATATCCAATACTTTATAGCAATGCTCGCGCGAGAACACGGATTTACTTTTCCCGCCCCGGAAAAAATTCCCTTCAACGTTGCGGTCATCGGAAGCGGTCCTTCAGGGCTTTCCTGCGCCGCTGTACTGGCACGTTCCGGATGCAGTGTTGACATTTTCGAAAAAGAGGATACACTCGGCGGAACAGTAAGAAACCTTATTCCTGAAGACCGTATCGGATGTACTGACGTGGACGCTGAAATTGAATACGTCATACGTAACAATCCGCTTATTTCCGTACATACGGGCAAAGAATTCGGCGAAGGTTTTACACTGGATGATTGTAAAGAGTTTGATGCTGTTTTCCTTGCCCTTGGGCTTGGGCAGGGAGATCCATTACTTGATTCTCAACCTGAAGGAGTTGTTAATGCTCTTGACTTTCTGAAGAAGGCAAAATCGGGAGAGGCTGCAGCCCTTCACGATACGGTCAGTGTAATCGGAGGAGGAAATACCGCGATCGACGCTGCAGTAACTGCAAAAAAGGCGGGAGCAGAGGATGTATACCTCTTCTACCGCCGCAGCCTCAAACAAATGCCCGCGTGGCAAGAGGAATACAACAGGGCTGTTGCTGAAGGTATACATATCATGATGCTTACCCAGCCCGTATCGTATGAGGAGGAAAACGGGATCCTTGCAGGGATACGTCTTGCAAGGACACGTCTGGGAGAAGCGGACGGATCGGGAAGAAGAAAACCCGAGATAATCCCCGCATCCGAATATTTCTTTCCCTGCACCTGCGTTATCGAGGCTATTGGTCAGAAAATTCCTGAAAACGTTCTGAAAGCGCTTAAAGGAATTGCTTATACTGACAAAAAACTCATAAAAACAGAGCCAGGCTCTTTTCAGACGTCTAAGGAAAAAGTATTTGCAGGAGGGGATATACTGAACGGGGGAACCACAGCAGTACAGGGCATTGATGAAGGGCGAAGGGCAGCGGAAGAAATTTTATTATTTCTTCAGGCAAGGAAGAAATAATATATTTGCGATTTGCGATTTGCAATTGACAATTTTAAAATGCTAATTTTACAATTTCCAATGAATTGGGATTTAGGATAAGGAACTATCATGAAGAATATAGGAATTATTGGTGCTGAAAATTCCCATGCTGCGGCAATATCGAAGATCATTAATGTTGACAAGAAGATCAAAGGATTCAGGGTAACGCATATCTGGGGCGAGACAAGAGCTTTTGCAAAAAAAACCGCAGAAGCGGGAAATATACCCGAAATCGTCAAAAACCCGAATGAAATGATAGACAGCATTGACGCGCTTATTGTGGACCACAGGCACGGCAAGCACCACCTTTCTGCTGCTGAACCGTTCATAGAGAAAAAGATACCGGTCTTTATTGATAAGCCGTTCTGCTGTCAGCTCAATAAAGGAAAAAAGTTTCTGGATAAGGCTAAGAAGAAAAAAGCTCCTGTATGCTCCTATTCGATCCTTCCCAAACAGAAATCATTTTCCGTATTGAAAAAAGAGGTCAAAAAACTGGGAAAACTTTCTGCAGTTGTCACAACAGGCCCGTGCGACATACAATCAAAATACGGCGGTATTTTCTTCTACGGTGTCCACCAGGTGGATCTCATCCTCTCTGCTGTAGGGTATGATGCTGTGCATGTCCGGATGAACAAGGGAAAAGTGAATTCAACAGGGACGATCTTTTTCAAAAGCGGACTGGTTGCCACGATGAATTGTATAAGCGAAAAGTGGCCGAAGTTCCACTTCTCAGCAGTCGGAGAAAACGGGCGCACGGATATGGAGATGATGCATGATGACAACCCGTATCTGACCGGCGTACGGGATTTCACCCGGATGTTCAATACGGGAAAATCACCTTCCACGCGTGAATCGATGCTCATGCCCGTTGCAGTACTTGAGGCCCTTGAAAAATCCCTGAAACAGAAACGGATGGTAAAAGTGGGGAACGTTTAAACGAACGCGGAATGTCGAAGGTAGGAAGAAGGGGAATCCCTGAAAAACGCAGCTTAAAAGCTGCGGCTACGTGACCCTTGCCCAACTACCAAACCTACTACTTAACCCTAACCTAACTACCAAGTATCGAATATCGAACACCGATTAACGATCCCCCGAACGAGTCGGAGGACAGGTTTAAGATTTAAGAAGTACTGAAGCGAAGCTTCATAAAACGGCAGCTTGCCTGCCTACAACTGCTACAACCTCTTGTGACTTGTAACCTTGAACCCTGAACCCTGAACCTTGAACTTTGAATCCAATTCATTGTAAATTATAAATTTGGCATTTTAAAACTGTCAATCGTAAATCCCGCCGGGGCGTAGGCCCTCTGGGCCAGAGGCGGCAATTGCAAATCGCAAATTACTTCCCTCTATCGTTCAACGGATACGGTCCAGTGCTGCTTGGGCCGCACTGCGGACAAGGTAGTCCGGATCGTTGTCCACGAGTTTTTTGCAGTCACCTGCCGCAGCCGCTGCTGCCTTTCCGAGTTCTCCGATAGACCACACAGCCTCGCACCTTACCGAAGCATCTGCATCCCCCAGCGCTTTACGCAGGGAAGGAACAGCACCGGCCCCGCACCCGCCGAGGGCCCGTGCAGCATATTTCCGGGCGATCGGATTTTCAGATCCGGAGAGTGCCTTGCCCAGGACAGAACATGCAGGCTCCCCGATCTCTCCGAGCGCAAGGGCAGCGGCACGTACAACCTCGTTGCGTGTGTCCTCAAGGCTTTTTCCCAGCGCGTCCACCTGCCCCTTTGCCGAGGTTTTGAGCATGCCCAGACCTTTTGCAGCACCGTGACGCACATTGAAGTCCGTATCCTTGAGCAGCACTGCAACAGCCGCTGCTGCTTCAGGACCTTCAGGACCTATACTGCCCAGTGCGAGTGCTGCTTCGCGCCGCACACGGGCTTCTTTGTGCGCAAGGCTCTTTATCAGCGCGGGTACAGCGCTTTCGGCCTTTTTCCCTATGTTTCCGAGAGCACGTATCGCTAAATCCAGGCTGCGGGCACGGCCGGAATCCACGATCGCAGTAAGTTTGGGTACCGCTTTCTCACCCACAGCAGCGAGAGCTTTGCACGCATGTCTTCCGGCCCCTCTGTCCCCCAGGGAACCTGCAAGGTCATCAACAGCCGGCGCAGCATCCGGACCGATCTTTCCAAGGGCCCAGGCTCCATTGCTCCTTGACCGCGCGCAGCGGCCTTTCATCACCTTGACAAGCGCGGGTACAGCCTCCCTGGCCTCAGGTCCTATGCGGCCGAGTGCCCATGCAAAGAAACCCGCAGTATACCAGGGTTTCCACCGTTTGGCCGGTTTTTTATACTGTGTATCGATCGCTTTGATCAATGCGGGAACCGCTTCTTTGGCTGCAGGGCCGATAGCCCCAAGGCCCCAGGCCGCAAATGCAGCCTGCCTGGGTTCGCTCCCCGGATCTTCCAGTATCTTTATCAGTCCGGGCACTGCCTCTGCCGCTTCCGCACCCATGCGGGACATCTGCTGCACTGCGTACCATGCCGGCCCGGTCCCCCGCCCTTTATCCGCGGTCTGTGCCTTGATCGCCTCGACCATTGCGGAAACGGTCTTGTGCGTTGCCGCGTGCGGCGCCAGCTTTTTCGCCGGCTTGTCCCAGGGCTCTGCAGGGATCGGGTCGTATCGGTACGCTGTAAGAGCAGCCGCAACTTTCAGATCTGCAAGCTCGTTTATATAGTATTCGATCCATGTGTAGCCCTTGTGCCGGTCACCAGGTGATGCACCGGCAGGTACGGTTTTGTTATTATCCGACGGATCGTTCGGGTCAAGGCTGTGGGCTTTTTCCCACTCATCAGGTATTCCGTCATCGTCCGAATCAGCAGGTGCCTTACCCGGTGTCAGTCCCTCCATAAGCGAACCTTCAGGCCCGAACCGGCCCCATCCGCCAAGACCGCAGAGCATGTTCTGTATTGTCCGCTGTGCAACCACATCGCGGGGAAGACAGCCTGCATGAGCGACCACCAGTCTATAGGCCTCTTCAGCAACATGCGTGGTAACAGGCGGAAATTTTAATTCACGTTCGCTGAAATGTGATGCGTACCTCTTGTTTGAACTCGAATTTGTGGTATACCCGGGTCCCCACGGATGATAATTGCCGACATGGTAGAATTTTCCTGTGCTGCTTATGCCGAAACCGCTGCGGCCGCTCATCTGCGGCGGGATATAGATCCGGCCGCCGATCATTCCGCCCGGGCCTTCGCTCGAGTAGTTGCCCACCAGGTTCATGATAAAACCTTCTGCATATTTCGATTTGATGATATAACTGAGATTTGTTCCCCCGTTGTGGACCACGTTGTTGCGGAAATCGGTCGGATAGGTCCCCACGAGCGGGTTGCGGTGTCTGTGATTCGCCAGAAGAGTATGGTGAATACTCTTTGAACGGTGGCCGTAGCCGAATATCATGCCGAAATCGTGGGGTTCGTCTCCGCCCTCAAGCTGGATATCCGACTCCTCTGCAGTGCAGTACTGCACAGTGGCGTCCTTTGTGGTGTAGAGGTCATAGCAGTCGTCAAGGCTCCAGCACGCGGACACATGGTCAACGATCGTACGGTCCGATTTAGAGAGCTCCAACCCCCGTATATTCCCTCTCCGTGTTGGATTGGGACGCGCACGTAAAAAACGGATGATAATGTTCGGAATGCCTGTATCCCCGTATCGGGCCTTTCCCCGGAGTGTACTAATGGTGCCTTCCACTGTTATACCCGCTCCGGGTGCTGTCTGGCCCGCAATGGTGATATTGCCGTGGTCGAACGCAAGGAAACGTTTCCCTTTGCTGCTCCTGCTGCACGGGATAACTCCGCTGACCTCGAACACGACGATACGGGACCCCTTCTGCGCGCAGGCCCACTGCAGGCTGCCGGGCCCTCCGCCTTTCAGATTGGTGACCTTTATCACCTTGCCGCCCCTTCCCCCTATGGAACGGGCACCGTATCCTTCTGCTCCGGGAAAGGCGGGAAGTTCGGGTATGGGCATTGTGCTGAACGGCTCTCCTTCGTATTTTTCTGATCTGTACTTCGCTTCGGGAGCGGACTTCTCCTCTTCAGCGTATACAGCAACCGGTACGGTTAAAGAAAAAGCCAGAAGCGAAGACACCAACGTGCGTACGTATTTCATAGCGGCCTCCCTTGATCTGTTACCATAAGGAATTCTCTAAAAGACGGACAGCGGTCAGTTATTGTATGGTGTTTTACAACAAAATCAAGGGAAAAACAGTAAAGGATTTATGATTGCCGATTTGCGCCTCCGGCCCAGAGGGCCTACCCTCCGGCGGGATTTGCAATTTAAAAAAAGAAAGCTACAGAGAGGACAAGAATGGAGTAATAGAGTGTTGGAGTACTGGAGTGATGGAAGGTAGCCGCAGGCTTCAGCCTGCGTTTTCCAGCCGTTTGAGTGCTGCCTTGCCTGCACGCTGGAGTCTGACGGATTGTGATTCCGCAGCTTTTTTGAAGGCGGGTTTGCTCTGCTTGTCTCCCCATTGGCTCAGGGCAACTATTGCAGCTATGCGGGTCACTTCATTTTTATCATACAGGTATTGCCGGATAGTGAGTATGTATTGTTTAAGATCGAGTTTATGGACACACCGTATTGCAAGGTCGCGGACATTGTCTTTGTCCCGGTCTTTCAGCCATGCAACCGCTGTTTCCTTGCCTTTTGGGTCTCCTATTCTGACAAGGGCAAGAAGGGCTTCCCTCCGGACTTTGACATGACGGTCTTTTAATGCCTTATAAAGTGCATTTTTTATTTTCCTGCGTTCCTTATCTCCAGCTTGTTTATAATTGTTATACAGGTGCTGTACGCAGAACGAACGGAACCGTGCTTTCTCATTTGGATTTTCGAGCACTGTTATCAGGTCATCCGTAAGTCCCTTGTATCCTGAATCGCGGAGGCTGTTGGCGACTTCGTTTCGTTTCGTGTCGTCCTTCTGGGGATCAAGGAGTGTTCTCACAGGCTCCGGTTTGTCTTGCAAGTCAGGAATATTAGGATTTACTTCGGGGGCAGGTGAAGATTTGTGCTCTTTGACAGAAGTGGCAAGGTTATCATTTTCAGGTTTCTTTGTTTCCCCTTTAGCTGAAATTTCATTTAGAGACGTGGAGATGTCAGGTTCTGTTTCGTTTTTTGTGTTAAACAACAGATATACCGCTGATGCTGATATTACTATTGTTATAATTCCTATTAGGATTCCCGTCTTTTTCATAATAATTTTTCAAGCAATTCAATAATAAAAGTGCGAACTGGTAAACCAGCCAAATTGATTTCCTTTTTAGCCGGCCGCTACATTTTAATATTTATTGTGATAAGAGAACATTCGGATATTTACCCTTGCACATATTTGATTAATGATTTAACTTAGCCCATCTTCTATATTATTTTCCTATGTAGTAGTTTTATCTTCATTCGATTAATTCATAAGGTCCTTTAAATGATCCCTTTTTGCTGGAACGGGATGCTCGAATAACACCATTAAAACTCCTTTTTTCTGCTTCATTTTTTATATTACTTTGAATTTTTTTCAGGAGTATTGTTCCAAATTTGTCTCCCAGCAACTGCACTAATATTCCTGCACCCCATATTCTTTGGTAACCCGAGTCAGGTTTTTCAATCTTTTTTATAAGTTCTGGAACAGCAGGCAGCCCAATCTTAATTAAGGCATCAATTGCCGGGTTTTCATAAATGCCAAAACCATCTCCCTCTTCCGTTAAAGCTCCAACAAGTATTTCTGCTGCAGGTGCATAGCGCATTTCTCCCAAACATCTCGTTGCTATCGCAGCTTCTGTCGCTCCTGCATATTTACCTGACCGATTACGCACTTTTTCTATCAGATTATCACCAAGCTTTGTTCTCATTTCCTGGTATTTTTTAAAGGCATGGAGCATCTCCCTTTCAGATGCAGGGTTTTGCAACTTCCCGAATATTTCTTTGTCATCAATAGAATCTCCATTTGCAATATCTGTTATAAAAGCTGTGATAAATACTATAAAAATAATCAAGAAAGCAAATACTAATATAATAATTTTCTTTCTATCCACGTATTCTCTCCTTATTTAATCCTGTGTCCATATTGATACATCTTCAACATAATTACCAGACTCAATTTCGTTAACTGCTTGTGGCTTTGAAGTCGCTTTATTATGAGAGACTCTTTGCCAATCTGGATCACCTAGAATTTCACTAAAATTTTCCGCACTTAATAAAGTTTTCCAGTAGCAATAATTAGATGCTACAAACCACTTATCTTTTATTTTCACTTCAACCCATTCGCGAAAATTCCCAATCATTGTTTTTTTATCCTTTACACTATTAAAATACATCCTACCAAAAACAGCATCAACACTGAAAATCTCTAAATCTCCAATATTCTGTTCTAAGTCTTCATCAGAATCATATCTATCATCATCCGAATATTGATCTGTTGTGCTATAAGAAATCCTATCGCCTACTAAAAAACCGTCTATAAAATCAATTGCTTCTTTTTCTCTCTTGATATCCCAAGTGACACAAGGTATTGGTGTATCATTTGGTTTAATATGGACAGTAATCTCCATGACATTAACCATACAAGCTAGGTGCCAAGCTTCTTCGTCATTCATATGTAGATTAAACAATCCACATTCCCTATTCAAAGCTTTAAAGGGATATATTGTGTCAGAATACACAAATGAATTATTACTATCAAACTCACCAATGTTCTTAAAGGACAATGTACAAAATATCACACTTAAATCTTCTTGTTCACATACACATTCACCGGTCTTATCTGTTTTTGCTTTAATTATAACATCATCTAATTCATCACTATTTTTCTTCCCAAATATTTTCAAGGCAAGATCACTTCCAACCGTAACCATTTATAAACTTAAAACAAAATAATTTTAAATTCCTTAAACGGTTTCTGTATATACTTTTTTATATCTTTCCACATGCGAATTTCTGCTTCAGTCTTGGGAAAAGGTTTCTGCCAATATCCGTTCGGTTTTGCAATCTCGTCGTCAAGTGCTTTCATGACTCTTTCAGGATCCTTTTTGTAATCCCCATATAATTTCTTCAATGCTTCAATAAAACTTAAAGAATACAAAGTTGGCATTAAAGCTTCTGCATTAATATATTTTATATCTGAATCCTTATGCCTGCATAATATCCTTTTGCACTCCACAAGAATCTCTTTCTGCATGTAATCTACCAGTAATTTCCGGTAATTCTCCATCCCAACAGAAATATGCTGTAACTTCTCATGCCAACTCCCTATTCCAAAAAAAGAGTAGTTGTCAGCCTCAATAAATATCCAAATGATATTATTATATGGTTTAAGAATTGTATTTAATATATACCGTGCGGTTTTATCTTTAAATATATAAGTTCTGGGCATACGAAAACTATATGTCATCACTTCTCTGTAATCGGGCAATACATATGCTATATCTCCAGTAGCGGCTAAGTAATTTTTCATATAACTAATATTCTCTTTTTTTCCTGCTATTTTCTTTTTTAAGGCAGAAATAAGATTTACAAACAATAAACGCATATGGTCTCCCTGTACAATTTTTACAGTACCAAGAGTGCGCCCTGCACGAAATTAATGGACCAAAATTGGAAAAAATCACCGGACTAATTCCTTCCTTCTGATCACTAAAAGTCCCATATTCTGAAGAGCGCTTTTTATGGCTGTGCGCTCTATCCGCTTTAC
>Ga0272441_10004277_pt1 | contig 26133 bp, 15 predicted proteins | sample SSMProp6N_FD_193582 | JGI IMG/M metagenome (GOLD analysis project Ga0272441, IMG submission 193582) | Marine sediment archaeal communities from Little Sippewissett salt marsh, Falmouth, MA, United States - SSM-Prop-6N | ecosystem: Environmental > Aquatic > Marine > Wetlands > Sediment ...
CACGGCGACGGGGGCCGACCCCCGCAACGGCCGGGCGATCAACACGCTGAAGGCCGGCGAGGTCGCCGACCTGGTCCTGACGGCGCAGGCCGGCGGGATCAACACGATCACGGTGACGCGGTGGATCGACGCGGGCCAGGACGGCGACGGCGGGACGATCGCGACGCAGTGGATCGGGCGGATCACGGCGAAGGGCGATCGGCGGAACGGCATCGCCGGCGACTGGCAGGCGGACCTGGACCTCGACGGCGCGGGCGCCCCGCGCGGCGTGGTGCTGGGCGGCGCGACGATCGCCGGGCAGATCGCCTGCACGTGGGACATCGACGGCGAGACGGGCCTGATCCGCGCCGACAGCACGGCCGACACGTGGACGCTGAACGCCGCCGGGCGGGTCAAGGGCGTGGACGCCAGGAACGGCCTGGCCGGCACGCTGACGGCGTTGTACTTCGACAGGCTCTCGACGAAGGCCGACCTGCGGGCGGGGATCACCGCCACGGGCGCCGACCCGCGCAGGCACATGGGGATCGGCACGCTGACGGCGGGGCAGGTCCAGGACGCGTCGGTCACGTGCCTGGCCGGCGGGATCAACACGATCACGGTGACGCGCTGGATCGACGCCGACACCGACGGCGACGCCGGGACGATCGACGCCGAGTGGATCGGGCGGATCACGGCCAAGGGCGACCGGCGGAACGGCATCGCCGGCGACTGGCAGGCGGACCTGGACCTGGACGGCGCGAACGCCCCGCGCGGGATCGTGCTGGGCAACACGACCGTCGCCGGGCAGATCGCCTGCACGTGGGACATCGACGGCGAGACGGGCCTGATCCGCGCCGACTCGACGGCGGCGACGTGGACGCTGAACGCCGCGGGCAAGGTCAAGGGCATCGACGCCAAGAACGGCCTGGCCGGCACGCTGACGGCGGCGTACTTCGACAGGCTCTCGACCAGGGCCGACCTGCGGGCGGGCATCACCGCGACGGGCTTCGACGCCAGGAAGCTCACGTCGATCGGCACGCTGACGGCCGGGAGCGTGATCGACGTGTCGCTGCTGGGCCTGCCGGGCGGGATCGGCTCGATGACGGTCAGCCAGTGGGTGGACGGCGCGGACGGCGACGGCGCGGCCGGGACGATCGAGGCTGGGTGGATCGGGCGAATCACCGTCAAGGGCGACAGGCGGAACGGGATCGACGGCGACTTCGACGCGACGCTGGACCTGACGGGCGCGAACGTGCCGAACCGCAAGCCGGTGCTGGGCAACACGATGATCGGGGGCGACGTAACGGGCTCGGCGTGGACGGTTCGCGGCGACGGCCAGGGCGTGAACATCAAGGGCGCCGTGGACGCCTGGACGCTGGCCGTGCAGGCCCAGGACCCGCAGTTCGGCGAGCAGGCGGGCGAGTTGCGTTCGCTGTCGGCCGGGGTGATCGGCACGGCGGACGTGACGGTGGCCGACGCGCTGCGGACGTGCAAGGCCGTCGCGTGGGGCGCCGGCTCGCTGACGGCCAACGAGGTCCGCACGCTGCAGATGAAGGGCGACCGTCGCAACGACGTGGCCGGGGACTTCGGCGCGGCGGTGACGATCCACGGCGACGGGATCGATGCCAACAAGTACGCCCTCACCAATGCCACGATCGGCGGCGCGATCCTCGGCGAGACATGGGGCATCGGCGACGCGAACCACGCGAACGCAACGGGCAACGTGAACACGATCCGCGCGAACGAGGGTATGTCGGAGGCCTGGAAGCTCACGGCGAAGGGCAAGGTCAACATGCTGGATGCCCGTACGGCCACGCTGGCGGGCGAGGTGACCGCGTCGTACTTCAACCGCATCGCCACGCGAGGCCTGCTGACGGCGAACATCACGACCGAGGGCGAGGACTCCAGCGACCGGGCGATCAACACGCTGGCGGCGGGCGTTGTCAAGGACGCAGTCGTGAAGGCGGTGGGAGGCGGTATTCAGACGATTACAGTGACCGAATGGGTGGACGGCAACGGGGACGGAGACGCCGGGACGATCCAGACCGATTGGCTCGGGCGACTGCTGGTCAAGGGCAACCAGCGGGCCGGCCTCGCGGGGGACTTCCTGCCGACGCTTACCATCACCGGCTCCGCGCAACCGGACGGCAAGGACGGGCTGGTCAGCGCGACGGTGGCCGGCACGGTCGGCGAGTGGGATGTCCATGGCAGCACGGGGAGCGTCGTCGTCGGGCATCTCGCGACGCACCTGGGTTTCGACGACATGCGCAGCTTCCGCTGCTCGGCCCCGCTGGTGCGAACGACCATCGACGACAAGCCCTTCGGCCTGCTCGCGGTGGAAGACGGCCCGACGGTCTGCGAGGTCTCGTTCTCCTCCCTGAAGGTCTGGCCGAAGACCGTCTGCGATCTCGCCGTCCCGCCTGGGGCCCCGGAGCCCCCGCCGGCACCGGAGGTCCTGGAGGCGATGACGGTGACGAGCATCCTGGCGCACGCGGAGGCCAGCGGGCTGGGGCGATGGACGGGCGACGCAGACGCGCTGAAGCCGGGGCTGATCGCCAGCTTCGCCAAGACGAGCGACCCGACGTACGCGTACGTCAAGAACAACGCGTACGTGTACGACAACGCGCTGGCGGTCTTCGCGCTGCTGATGGAGGGCACGTCGGACGCCGAGCGGGTCGGCCGGGCCTACCAGATCGCCGACGCGCTGGTGCTTCTGCAGGATCACGACCCGTCCGGGGCGGAGGGGGCGGACGGCGAGTTCCCGGACCTCGTTCCCGGCGTGGTGCGGGACGCGTACCGCTACGGCGTGGTGGCGAGCGACCGGCTCGCGGCGAAGGTGACGCCGCGGCCCACGTCCGAGACGGCCAGCAGCGGCAACCAGGCGTACGTGGCGATGGCGCTGCTGCGGGCGTCGGACGTGGCGCGGGCCGACGGCCGGCTCGACCGGGAGGCTACCTACCTCCGGACGGCGAAGGAGATCCTCCTGTACGTCTCCCGGCAGCGCCCGGTCGCGGACGGGCTGGAGGGCTTCCGCATGAACGACGGAACGCAGGTCCGCGCGTGCGAGCACAACATCGACCTGGCCTGGGCGTTCGGCCGCCTGGCCGACGTGGAGGTCGACCCCGACCTGAAAGCCAGGTGGCAGGAGTCCCGCGACCGGGCGGAGACGTTCCGCAACGCCATGTACGCGGGTAATCCCCGCTTTGCCGACCCGCCGCTGGGCTGGATCGGGGACGACTGGCAGTACTTCCACGCGGGGACCGACGAGGCGGGCAACCTCAACCAGGACCTCGTGCCGATCGACGCGGGGGCATGGAGCGCCCTGGCCCGGGGCGACGACCGGGACGTGGCCTTCGACCTGATCCAGTTCCTGGCGACCTCGACGGACGCCGACGGGGGCGCGTACACGGGGTTCGACCCCGGCTTCCGCGCCGTGGCGGACCCGTCCCTGACCAGCCTGCGCGACGGCGTGGGCGCCGAGGTCACCGCGTACATGGCCCTGATCGCCCGCACGCTGGGCGACGCGGCCGTGCTCGCGGCCCTGCCCGATTCGGCCGATCTAACGGCCGAGGAGACGGCGACGGCACAGGCCGTCATCGACTGGGCCGACAGCGGCGCGACGGACCAGGACTTCGCGGACCGCATCCTCGACGAGCTGGGCGGGATGCAGTTGAACGCCCCGAACGGGGACGGCCTGGGTCTGGTCGCCGCGCCGGTGACGGGCGTGGGCACGGGCGAGTACCACCTGGTCAACGGGTGGTCCCTGTCGGCCACGAGCTGGGCCGCCTTCGCCCACGCGGGCTGGAACCCCTTCCACAGCAGCCTGATCGACTGACGACGGCGTGGGGGGATTTGACGAGTCAGGGATGGGCCGAGCGCCAGAATCGCATCGTCCCGTCGGCGGCGGTGGAGAGGACCTGTCTTCCTCGGGGGCCGAAACAGACCCACCAGACGGGGACCGTGCGGGCGGCGGAGTCGTTGTCGCCGTGGAGGGTGATGACCTCCGCCCCGGTCCGTGCGTCCCACAGGCGGATCGCGCCGTCCTCGCCGCCGGAGAGGATCCGCTCGCCGTCGGGACTGAAGGCGATCGACAGCACCGGGCGCTTGTGGGCCCGCAAGACCATGGGCTCGGCCCGGGGACGGTCGGGGTCGTGCACCCAAACCACCCCGCCCCTGCCGCCGAAGGCGATCTGCCGGCCGGTCGGGCTGTACGCCGCGGCGAACAGCCGGGATTCCCGCGTGCCGCCGACCCGCGTGGTGCGCCCGGACGCGACCTCGCACAGCCTCGCCGTCCCGTCGGCCCACGCGGTGAGGACACGGCGGCCGTCGGGGCTGAACGCGGCCGCCCAGATCAGGCCCCCGTGGTCCTCGGTCAGGACGGTGGACGTCCAGCCGGGCAGGTCCCACTTCCGCAGCGTGCCGTCCTTGCCGCCGGAGACGACGTGCCGGCCGTCGGGACGGACCGCCACGCACCAGACGGGGCCGACGTGGCCGGGCATCGCCCGGACGAGCCTCCCCGTGCCGACGTCCCAGAGCTTGACGCATCCGTCCTGTCCGGCGGAGACGGCGTGCTTGTTGTCGGGCAGGAAGGCGGCGTCGAGCGCGCCGACGAGGCCGCCGGCGGCGTTCGGGTCGGGGAAGTGGCGGACCAGGGCGGCGGTACGTGCGTCCCGAAGCCGCAGGCCCGTCTCCTGGCCGAACTGGAGGACGAGCCGGCCGTCCGGGCTGAATCGCCCGCCGAAGCGCAGCTCGCGGGGGATCGAGACGACGCGGTCGGGGTCCCGGCCGGCGGGAGACCAGATCTTCACGAGCTTGTCCAGGCCGCCGGAGACGATCCGCCGCCCGTCGGGCGCGACGTGGACGGAGGAGATCAGGCCGGGGTGCCCGCGGAGCAGGCCCACCTGGTTGCCGTCCCGCGGGTCCCACAGGCGGAGGGTCTGGTCCCAGCTCGCGGTGACGATTCGCCGCCCGTCGGGCGTGAACGCCGCCGACGTGACGAACCCGCCGTGGCCCACCAGCTCGACGCGGTCCCCGGGCTTGTGCAGGTCCCACACGCGGACGGTCCGGTCGCTGCCGCCGGTGGCGACGTACCGGGCGTCGGGGCTTGCGGCGACGACGTACACCAGCCCGTCGTGCCGGCCGAGGAGGGTCTCGCTGCCCCAGTCGGCCCCCTGCCAGAGGATCACGTTTCCGTCCGCCCCGGCGGAGACGATGGCGTTGCCGTCGGCGGCGAACGCCACGGCCAGGGCCTGGTCGTCGTGCTGGAGGACGGCGGCGGGCGGCTCGTCGGGCTTCTGGACGTCGCGGACGGTCACCGTGCCGTCCTCGCACGCCAGCGCAACGAGCCGGCCGGCGGGGTGGAAGGCCACGGCCTCCACGAACTCGCTGTGGCTGTCGAGCAGCCAGAGCTGCTTGCCGGTGCGGGCATCCCAGAGCCTCGCCGACCCGTCGGCGCCGCCGGAGGCGATGTAGTTGCCGTCCGGGCTGAACGCCGCCGCCCGGACCTCCCCGTCGTGGCCGCGCAAGACGAGCTGTTCCTTGCCCGTCGCGGCGTCCCACAGGCGGATCGTCCCGTCCTTCCCGGCCGAGAGAATCCGCCGGCCGTCCGGGCTGAACGCCGTGGCGAACACGCCGTCGGTGTGCCCCGTCAGTGTCCGGTCGCTCTGGTCGCTGACGTGCTGGAGGCGGTGCCATTCCCACCCCCGCAGCTCGGGCGGACAGAGCGCCAGGAGCTGGCGGACGCGGGCGACGTCGGCGCTGCGGTACTTCATCTCGGCCAGCGGGATCAGCCGGAAGTACGTCTCCCGTTCGCGGGCCCGCTCCTCTTCCAGGACCCGGGCATAGGCGAAGCCGCCCAGCACGGCGAACACCACCATCACGCCGAAGGTGATCGCCAGGTGCGGGCGGTGCCGGCGGCACCACAGGCGAAGGAAGTACGCCATGTTCGCCGGGCGGGCCAGCAGCGGGTCGCCTCGGAGGTAGTTCTCCAGGTCGCGCGCGAACTCGCCGGCGGTGGCGTACCGGTCGTCGGCATCGTGCTCCAGCGCCTTGACCAGCAGGGCCTCCAGCTCCCGGTTGACGCGGCGGTCGGCGGCCCGCGGCCGGACGATCGGCTCGGTGGCAATCCGCTGGCGGACCTCGTGCGGGGAGCCCTTGATATCGTGCGGCAGGCGCCCGGTGAGAAGCTGGTAGAGGATCACGCCGAGGCTGTAGACGTCGGTGCGCGTGTCGAGCTCGGTGACGTGCCCGGCCGCCTGCTCGGGGGACATGAACGGCACGGTACCGGGCGAGTCGCCCTCGGTGGAGACGGTCAGGTCGGGGTCGGCCTCGAGATACGCCTTGGCCAGGCCGAAGTCCAGGATGTGGGGCCGGCCGTCCTCACTGACGAGGATGTTGGCCGGCTTGAGGTCCCGGTGGATCACCCCCCGCTGGTGGGCGTGCTCGACCCCGCGGCAGACCTGGAGCATCAGCTCGACGATCTGCCGCTGCGAGAGCTCGTGCTCCTCGGCGTAGTCGTCGAGATGCACGCCGTCGATCAGCTCCATCGCGTAGTAGTACATCCCGCGGTGGATCCCGCTGTCGAAGATCTGGGTGACGTTGGGGTGGTTGAGGCGCGCGGCACATTCGATCTCGCGGGCAAAGCGCGTCATCGCCTTGCTGGAGCCCAGCGGCCCGCCGCGGAGGCACTTGAGCGCGACGTCCCGGTTCGTGCTTAACTGGTGGGCCCGCCAGACGACCCCCTGGCCGTGCTCGCCGATCTTGTCCCCGATCTGGTAGTCCTCGAGCTTCGGCTGCTCCCCGCCGAGGCCGGCGTGCTCCGGTTGGGGCAGGCTCATGTCGGGAAGGTCCGTGTCCGTTCGGGAAACGTCCATGCGTCGGCCTTTCAACAGGAGTTCCTGTCCACTCGATATGCGGGGCCGCCCCGGCGCGGCGTTGGAATCGCCGGCGTCGGGCGCCGGTCAGTCCCGGGGCAGCCGCCAGAACCGGACCTCGTTGCTGCGGAAGCGCAGGGGCAGCGCGAGCCAGTCCGCGGCGAGGAGCGTGGGCTGGTCGGACGCGCGCGGCCCAACTGCGGCGGCGATGACCGGCCGGGTCGTCGGGCCGGGCCGCTCCGCCCGCTCCTCGCCCGCCGGCGGGGCCGTCTTGGGCGTGCCGGGTCCCTTGGCGACCGGCTGCGTCGTCGCCTCCGACCGCTTGGCATGGGCCCGGGCCAGGCGGACCTCCTCCCGCGCCGCACGCAGGGCCCGTTCATAATCGCCCCGCCGGAAGAACCGCTCGACCTTTTCCTCGTCAAGCCATTCGTCGGAAAGCGTGGCCAGGTCGGCCAGCGCCCCTGCCAGCGGGCTTGCAGGGCCTGGCGCAGGTGCGCCCACAGCGCGGACGACCACGATGTCCATCACCGACTGCCCGCCCCCCGCGGGCAAGGGCTTCACGAGCCATTCATCCACTGCCCCGTGGACGGGATCGGGGACCGGCACGGGCACGGCGTTCCCGAAGTGGACCTCGCCACCGCCCGACCCGTCGCAGTTGGGAAACAGCACGAACTGGAACACGTGGCCGGCGTCGGAGGCAGCGTCCGGCAGGGCGTTGATCGTGATGCCGTTGTGTGCCGCCAGAAGCACACGCCGCGAACCGCCGACATAGTCCAGGTCTATATACTGATTGGCATTCCACGTGATATCCCCCGCCCCGTCGCCGCCCTCTCCGGTCATGACGGCCACGGTGTCCACCTTATTGAAAGCCCCCAGAATCGTGGCGAACGAGATTCTGGTCACCGCCGCCGAGGACACGTAGGTCCAATACTCCTCGTACTTGCCCGTCGCCGACGGCATGGCGTCGTCGGTGATCTCGATGTCGTACGGGTCGATCAGCCACGTTCCGGCCCGGCCTTGCGGGGCGGACAGGTCGGGCGTGGCGCCCAGGTCCAGCCAGCCGCCGGAGGTCTCCGCGAAGCCCCCGTTCCCGCCGCCCGGGCCGCCCCGGGCGGACAGCTCGCCGTACACCCCGGCCGCGTCGCGGGCCTGGACAATCACGCGGCCCCCATCGCCCCGGGCGGTGGCGTTCGCACGAAGCGCCGCCTCGGGCGCGACGACGACCTGCCGGGCGGCGGGCGCGTCGCTCGGGCCGGCCGAATCCGTGCCGATCTCGACGACGCCGCCCGCGTTCGGGCCGGAGGCGTCCAGGACGCCGCCCGTCACGGCGATCCGCCCGCCCAGCACGCGGATCGACCCGCCGCGCTGCGATTCCCGATCCACCGCCTCCAGCCAGCCGGCGACCTCCACCGCGCCGTCTGGAGCGGCCGCGACGACGATCTGCCCGGCCTCGGCCGTGCCGGTGTGCCGCACGGCCAGGGAGAACACGTCCCCCGCGCCGAGCACGGGCTTGTCGGCGTCGGCCGCGGCGGCCGGACCTGCCGCGCCCGCAGTGTCGAGCTGGACGTACACGTGCTCGCCCAACCGGCCGACGTAGATCTCCTCGCCCGCCGCGAGCGTAATCGTGCCGTCGGGGGCAACGATCGAGCCGCTGTTCTCGACCGTGCGGCCGAGCAGGCAGACCCGCTCGGCGCGGAGGGCCCCGTGGTTGGCGACGGCTCCGTCGGCCTGGGTGAACCGGTCGATTCCCGCGGTGAAGTTCCGGTCGGACAGGTTCGCCGCCGCGGCGACGATCCCGGCGGCGTTCACCACGCAGGACTTGCCGAAGATCACCCCGGCGCGGTTGACGATATACACCTGCCCGTTGGCCAGCAGCGTCCCGTTCAGGACGGTGGGCTCGGGCGTGGTGATGCGGTTGAGCACGCGGCTGGCGGCGCTGGGCTGGATGAACTGGACGGTCTCGTTTGCTGCGATGTTGAACGAGCGGTAATTGATAATGCTGTTGTGGCTTGCGCGGATCGTCGTGGTGTCGCCGCTGCGAGAGAACTCCACCTGTCCTTGGGCCACGGACTCCCCTTCCGGCCCGGCGGGGGCCGCCTGCGCCAGCAGCAGCACCAGCGCGGCGAGCGCGGCCCGGCGCCGGCCGGCCCGACGCAACTCGTCCCGGGCTGTCGCGAGGCGGAACAGCACTGGCTCTGTCCTTCCCAAGAGGCCGCGTGCGAGCGAGCGGCGCGAGGGTCCCCGCGGCGCGATCGGCACGCCCTGTGCGGCACGGAGATCGATCCCTACAAATGTAGCACAGTATCACCGATTCCGCAATGCCCCGGCACCGGCGAGTGCGGGCCCGGGGACCGCGTCTCGGGCGGTCCACCCGTGTATACGCGGACAGCGCCGCACCCCTGCGCGGATCTCGCCAAGGCAGGCCGGCCAGACAGTCCAATGCCAGCGCAGACGAAGGCCGCGACTCGGTCATGGGCAGGCGGGCGACCCGCTACCGCCGGGTGCGGATCAGCCGGGCGGAGAAGGCGGCGTTGGGGAAGGCCGCCCCCGGCGAGGTGCTGGCGGCAACCAGGTCCCGGTGGAGGTACACGCGATCCGCGGCGATGTCGCAGACCTCCTGGAGGGTGTTGACGAGCTCCACGAGGCGTCCGAACTGCCGGCCGTCGGGGGGGCGCTGGGAGAAGTCGCCGATCAGGCAGACGCCGATGCTCATCCTCTCCCAATAGCCGCCGACGTGCCCGCCGGGGCGCTGTCGTCGCCAGTACGCGGTGGACGCCACCTGCCAGCCGCCGTGGCCGTCGGCGCGGATCTGGAAGTGGCATTGCCGGGCGAGGGGGTCGCTGCTTGCGGGGGCTGCGTGCACCACGATATGCCGCCACTGGCCGACATCAAGGGGCTGGGTCGTCTCATAGACGGCCAGGGCCGCACCGGCGGGCGGGGGGCTGACCACGGCCAGCGAGGCCTGGGCCAGCGGGCGGATGGGCTCGGTCTCCAGGGCCATCAGGACCAGTGCCCCGAGGGTCATGGCGACGAAAAGAGCAGACAAACTTTTGACCGTGCGAGATGAGGCCATGCCGGACCTGACGCGCCGTGGGCCAGTTTCCCAGAGCCAGCAAAACGAAGTGCGATTACTCTAGAGCAGTTATCGGCAGGATGCAAGCAAATCCAAGAGCGATTCCCGCCAGGAAGGGGGAGTTTTCCTGCCGGCGCCTCAGCATGGTCCGGGAGAAACGAAGCCACCCCAGTGGTCACGGAGGACACAGATCGCGAAGCGAGCGTCGAAGGTCCGGGGGTTCAGCGGGGGCGCTTGCAGGTCCCGCTCGAGTGGCACAGGAACGCGTACTCCATGCTGTGCGGCTTTGGCTGCCGCGTCCCCCACCTCCCTTGCCGTACCGGCGTCCGCTCAGGCCTCCTCGGATTCGTCGTCGAAGTCGTCGGCGTCCTCGTCGTAGAGGTCGTCCTCGTCCCCGTCGTCGTCCTCGTCCATCAGGCCCAACTCGCACAGGGCGCGCCGGGCGGCTTCCTGCTCGGCGTCCTTCTTGCTCATGCCCCACGCGCTGGTGAAAAGCCGGCCGGAGATGGAGACGGCCACCTCGAAGCACTTGCTGTGGTCGGGGCCTTTTTCGTCGAGGAGCTGATAGTCGGGGGTGCTGCCCCACCTGCGCTGCGAATGCTGTTGCAGCATGGACTTATAGTTTTCCTGGTGCTCGGTGGCGAGCGATTCGGCAATGAAGGGGCGGACGCAGTTGAGCACGAATCGCCGTGCGGGGGCGAGGCCGCCATCGAGATACACCGCCCCGATGATGGCCTCTAAGACGGCCGCGGCAACGGATTCCGGCAAGCGGTCCGGTCCCGGCATGCCCTTGCCCAGGAACAGCAGTTCGCTGATCCCCATGTCTTCGGCGATCACGGCACAGGTGCGTCGGGAGACGACGGAGGACTTGATCTTGGTCATCTGCCCTTCGAGGAGCATGTCGTACTGCTGATAGAGTTCCTGGCAGACGACGAGCCCGAGGACGGCGTCGCCGAGAAACTCCATCCGCTCGTTGCTTTCCAGGCGGGTGGAGGCCACCGACGCGTGGGTCAGCGCGAGGGACAGCACGTCCTGGTCCTCGAAGGTGTAGTCAATCAGCTCTTGGCAGCGTTCCAGCGCGGACTGTCGCACAAGCGTATCCCGCCTAGCTGGGCCCCGTGGCGGAAGCCGTCCGGTCGACCCGACGGGCCGGACGAGTTTCGCCAGGGGGCAAAACCATGGCAAACGCCCAATGACGCTACGGATTATAAGCGCAATCCCGTCCTTGTCAATGCCGCGTACGAGGGAAGCGTCCCCGGCCGCGGGGCCGTCGGGTGCGAGTTCGGCAAGCCCCACGACGGGGCGAGCTGGTGGGCACGCACGCCGCGGGCTGGGTGATCACCTCGCCGGGAGCACCTTCACGCACGCCGGGCCGGGCACGTCGAGCGTGTGGCCGGTGGGCTTCAGCGCGCCGCTGGCCGCGTCGATCCGAAAGACCACCACGTTGCCCGTGGACTGGTTGGCGGCCAGGAGATACGTGCCCGTCGGGTCGATGCGGAAGTTCCGCGGCCGCTTGCCCCCGGTGGGCACGTGGCCGAGGCCGCGAAGCGTGCCCGCCTTGGCGTCCACGGCGAAGATCGCGATGCTGTCGTGCCCGCGATTGGAGCCGTAGAGGAAGTTGCCCGACGGATGGACGAGCACCTCGGCACAGGTGTTGGTTCCCGCGAAGCCTTTCGGCAGTGTGGAGATCGTCTGTACGGGCGTCAGCGCGCCCCGCGCCGGCTCGTAGGCGTAGGCGGTGACCGTGCAGTTCAGCTCGTTGATCGCGTAGGCCCACTTGCCCGTCGGGTGGAACGAGAAGTGCCTGGGCCCGGCCCCGCCGGCGGCGGCGACGAACGGCGGATCGTGGGTCGTCAGCGTGCCCTTGGCCGCGTCCAAACGATAAACGAGGATCTTGTCGAGCCCCAGGTCGGCGGCGAAGGCGAAGCGCCCGGCCGGGTCGAGGTTGATCGAATGCGCGTGCGGGGCCGTCTGGCGCCTGGGGTGGACGCTGCGCCCGGCGTGCTGGACGAAACCCGTCCGCTCGCCGAGGCGCCCGTCGGGGCCGATCGGCAGGACGAACACGCTGCCCCCGCCATAGTTCGCGCCCAGCAGGTGCTTGCCGTCGCGGGAGACGGTGATGTAGCACGGCCCGGCCCCGCCGGTCGGCTGCTGGTTGAGCATCTTCAGTTCCCCGTCCTGCCGATGGATCGCAAACGCGGTGACGCCGCCGGTTCGCTGGCCACGGAACCGCCCGGTCTCATTGACGGAGTAGAGGAACCGTCCGCCGGGATGGACCGCCAGGAACGTCGGGCCGGGCAGTTCCGCGGCGACCTCCAGGCCGCTCAGCGCCCCGGTCGCCAGGTCCAGGTGGCAGCGGTGGATCCGCCCGCCTTTCGGCCCGCCCCAGCCGCCGATGTAGACCCGCAGCTTGCCTTCCGCTCCGCCGGCGGGCCGGAGCCCAAGACCCACAACCACCCAGGCCAGGACTGTCCGCAGAATTCGCATCGCCATGTCGCATCTCCCTTCATGGGCGGATCGCCGCCTGGCCCCCTATACGTCCCCGGGCCCGCGAGGTCAACGGCGGCGGTGGCGGGGGAATCCCGTGTATTGCGCCACCCGCCGTGGTAGGATGAGACAGAACCCAATTCCGCCGCAGACCGCCGCATCAGGAGCCTGTCGTGAAACTGCGCATCGTCTTCGTCGCCAGCGTCTGCCTCTGGGCCGCCGCCGCGACCGGCGCCCGGGCCGCGGACGCCACCGCCCTCTACGACCGCATCGCCGACGCCTACATGACGGGGCGGTTCGAGGACCTCGACACCGCCCTCGCCGAGGCCGCCAAACGCATGGTGGATTTCACCCCCGAGCAGAGAACCGACGTCCTCTACGTCCGCGCCGCACTCGCCGAGTGCCGCCCCACCTGGTGGGCCGCGTGCAAGCAGGGCAAGCGGGTGCGCATTCGCCAGCCGATCCTCGGCCGGCGGTTCGAGGCGTTCTACGACCCGCAGGGCGAGGGCGGCGTGCGGATGAACACGGTCCTCGGGGGCAAGCGGATCACCGTCTCCTGGAAGCCCGAGGAGATGGACAGCACGGACAAGGGCATGTACGGCTATCTTCTGGGGGACCAGCGGTGCGTGAACATCTGGTCCAACCTCGGGCTGGGCCAACTCTACGCCGTGCTGCCGATGAGCGTCTTCCGAACCCGCTCGGAGCGGGACAAGCTCCGCCTGAACCGCTACATGTCCTTCCGCGGCAACCTGGTGACGCTGTACCACACCACGCCGCCCGGGCGGCGGTATGCGCTGCACATCTACTTCGCGAGCTTCTTCTACGACAACTGGGGCAAGAGCCCGGCCGCCGGGGCGCGCCGCGCGCCGTGCTCCTTCGTGATGATGGAGATCCTCAAGGACCCGTCCCTGTACCCCTCCCTGAAGCTGCCCCGCAGCCTGCCCGCGGAGAACGCCGAGGAGGCCCTCGGCAAGCACTTCAAGCACAGCATCAAGCGCACCGCCGTCTGGACGATCGCCGAGGACCGCCGCTTCCGCGAGGCGATCAAGCCCTTCGCGGCCGCCAACGACCGCAACGTCCTCAAAACGGGCAAGGTCCCGCTGCCCAACGACCTGGTCTTCGTCTTCGACGTCGACGCCGACGCCGCCGACCGCGCCAAGCGCGATGCGTGGTTCAAGCAGCAGTTCGACAAGGTGACGGGAGGCGAGTAGGCGTATCCGGACCAGCCCGTAGGGCGAGTGATCGATCGCCACGGGCGCGGGCCCGTGGAACAGGACCCGATTAGCGATAGACCCCCCGAATGGGAGCGACTGAGGCCCTGCATGGCGGCGAACGGCTTCCAGGAGCTTGTTTCAGTCGCCCCCGACGGGGGCTACTGGTATGTTCGAGGCATCCCACACCACGGGCTCGCGCCCGTGGCTACCGATCAGTCGCCCTCCGGGCTACGGAGGCGGCCAATGAGAAAACAGATCCAACTCCGGTGTGGATGGGCCCGGAGCCAAATGTGGGTACACGCGGAGCATATGCAATGACACTGTCTCGCCGCCGTTTTCTCGCGGGTTCGGCCGGAGCGCTGGGCGCGGCCGCGGTCGGGCCCGCGGCGGCGCCGAAGAAGGCCGGAGGGCCGTCCATGTTGCCGATTGTGGACACGCACCAGCACCTGTGGGACCTGAAGCGTTATCACCCACCGTGGCTGAAGGCGGGCGGCGAGCTGACGCGCGACTTCGTCATGAAGGACTACCTCGCGGCGGCGAAGGGGCTCAACGTCGTCAAGGCCGTCTACATGGAGGTCGCCGTAGCGGACGAGGATCTCGTCGCGGAGGCCGAGCACGTTATCCAGTTGTGCAAGCGGGCCGACAACCCCACGGTGGCCGCGGTGATCGGGGGCCGGCCGGGCTCGGAAGGCTTCGGCGAGTACCTCGCCCGTTTCCGGGGCAGCCCGTACGTCAAGGGCGTGCGCCAGATCGTCGGCAAGGGCCGCCGCCGGACGCATCCCTTCTTGGAGAAGGCCTTCGTTCGGGGCGTCCGCCTGCTGGGCGAGTTGGGGATGTGTTTCGACCTCTGCCCCCCACCCGGGGAGTTGTCCGACGCGGCGAAGCTCGTCGAGCAATGCCCCGAGACGCGATTCGTCCTGGACCACTGCGGCAACGCCGACCCGAAGGCCTTCGCCGCCCGGCCCGGCGAGAAGCCGTCTCACGACCCGGCCGCGTGGAAGCGCGACCTCGATGCGCTGGCCCGCCGCCAGCACGTGGTCTGCAAGATCTCGGGCATCGTCGCGCGGATGCCCAAGGGCCGGTGGCGGCCGGCCGAGCTGGCGCCCGTCGTGCAACACTGCCTCGACGCCTTCGGGCCCGGCCGGGTGATGTTCGCCGGCGACTGGCCCGTCTGCACGCGCGGCGCGACGCTGTGGCAGTGGGTCGAGGCGCTGAAGCAGATCGTCGCGGCCCGCCCCGCCGCCGAGCGGCGGAAGCTCTTCCACGACAACGCCGCGGCGTTCTACGGCCTGGCGAAGACCTAGGGCGGGCATCCGCCTCGACAGGAACCAACCCATGCTGGACAAGGACGAAACCGTTCTGGTGGTCGTGGACGTGCAGGGCAAGCTCGCGCGGATCGTGCACGAGGGCGACGGGATGATCGCCGCCGCCGGCCGGCTCGTCCGCGGTGCCCGGGTGCTCGGCCTGCCCATCGTCTGGACGGAGCAGTACCCCGAGGGCCTCGGGCCCACCGTCCCGGAACTGGCCAAGCTGCTGGACGGCGAGCCGATCGCCAAGCGCACGTTCAGTTGCTGCGGCGAGCCGCGGTTCGTCCACGCCATGGAACAGATCGGCCGGGAACGCGTCCTGCTGTGCGGCATCGAGACGCACATCTGCGTCTACCAGACGGCGAGGGACCTGCGCGACGCCGGCTGTGACGTGCACGTGGTGGCCGACGCCGTCTCCTCGCGCACGGCGGGGGACCGGCAGATCGGCCTGCGGAAGATGGAGCGGGCGGGCGCCCACGTCACCAGTGTGGAGACGGTGCTCTTCGAGCTCCAGCGCATCGGCGAGGGCCCGGCGTTCAAGGCGCTCCAGAAGATCGTCAAGTAGCCCCCGCCGCCCCGAATGCCCTTGCCCCCCCTGCCGCCGGGGCGGTAGACTCGACGCGGAAGAACATGAGTACAACGCGAGCGGCTTTCATACATCGCCCCGAGCTCGAGCAGTACGCCTATCCGCCCGACTGCCCTTTCGACACGAGCCGCGCCGGCAAGGCGAGGAAGATTCTGGCGTCGATGGGCCTGCTGGGCGGGGCCGGCACGCGCGAGGTCTCGCCCGAGCCCGCCTCCCGCGAGGCGCTGGAGACGTTCCACACGCCCAAGTACCTCGCCGCCCTCGAGAACGCCTCCCACGGCGACCTGGAGGTCGAGGGCCTCTGGATGGGCCTCGGCACGTCGGATACGCCGATCTTCCTGGGCCTGTGGGAGTACGCCACGCTCGCCGCGGGCGCCAGCCTGGCCGGGGCCAAGCTCCTGCTCGACGGCGACGCCGACGTGGCGTTCAACCCCTCCGGCGGCTACCACCACGCCTTCGCCAGCCGGGCCGCGGGGTTCTGCTTTGTCAACGACGTCGTCCTCGCCTGCCTCCGCCTGGCCTCGGCGGGCCTGCGCGTGCTGTTCCTCGACGTCGACGCCCACCACGGCGACGGCGTCCAGGCCGCGTTCTACGACCGCCGCGACGTGATGACCCTGTCGTTCCACGAGTCCGGCAAGACGCTGTTCCCGCACACCGGCTTCGAGGACGAGACCGGCGTCGCCGACGGCGTGGGCTTCGCCGTCAACTTCCCCCTCCCGCCGCAGACGTACGACGGCGCGTTCCTGGGCGCCTTCGGCGAGGTGGCCGAGCCGCTGATTCGCGCATACGACCCCGACGCGATCGTGCTGGAGCTGGGCATGGACGCCCTGGCGGGCGACCCGCTGACGCACCTGGCCCTGACGAACAACGCCCACGCCGAGGTCGTCCGCCGCGTGCTGGCGCTCGGCAAGCCCGTCCTGGCGACGGGCGGAGGGGGCTACCACGTCGAGAACACCGCCCGGGGCTGGGCGCTGGCGTGGAGCGTCCTGAGCGGTCAGGACCACGGCCCCGACGACCTCGAGGCCGGGCTCGGCGGCGTGATGATGGCCAGCACGGACTGGCTCGGCGGCCTCCGCGACCGGGCCCTGGCCCCGTCCGCCGAGCAGAAAGCCGCCGTCGACGCCGAAATCGCCCGGACGGTGGAGACGGTGAAGAAGAACGTGTTTCGAATGCATGGGCTGTAGAGAGCAACCGGGAGAATGGTGGATGGTGGATGATGAATGATGAATGATGAATGGTGAATGATGAACGGCGAAGTCCGGAAACGACCCGGAGGAAGCGGGACAGGCCGGAAGGGCGAAGCGATAGACACCGAGGGCGGTAGACAGACTGGGGCGAGCGCGGGGCAACGCGTGTATGATCTCGAGAAGCGGTTTGTCGCCTTTGCCTGCTTGGCCATCGAAGTCGTTGACTCCCTGATTCACACGCGATCTGGGAATCACGTAGCCGCACAGTTGGTCCGCTCCGGCACGTCGCCTGCGGCCAACTACGCCGAAGCCCAGAGCGCAGAGTCCCGCAAGGACTTCATTCACAAGTTGAAGATCGTGCTGAAGGAACTGCGGGAGACGCGGGTCTGGTTGCTCGTGATTCGCCGCAGAACGCTATCAGAGGGCACAGACTGCGTGGCGAAGGCGATCCGCGAGTGCCAGGAGCTCATCGCCATCATTCAGGCCAGTGTCACCACTGCAGAGGCAAATGCCCGAAAACCCCGCAAGTGAGAATGACCCCGTGCCCGACGCGACGCCTCGCGTCCTTAACACTTCGTCATTCACCATTCATCATTCATCATTTCCGGAAGACGTTCCCGACCGTTCGCGTTTGCTGTATCGTAGGAGCCAAGTATCAAGACCATGCGTTATGCCAGCCTCGAAACCGTGACCCATGAGCATTGACGCCTTCTTCAACCCGCGCTCCATCGCCGTCGTCGGCGCCAGCCGGCGGGAGGGGAAGGTGGGGCATGAGATCCTCGCCAACCTGCTCGCCGGCGGGTACGAGGGCGAGATCATCCCCATCAACCCCAAGGCCGACGAGATCGAGAACCTGCCCTGCCGGGCGGACCTGAAGGCCCTCGACCGCGCGCCGGACCTCGTGATCGTGGTCGTGCCCGCCCCGGCCGTGCCCGACGTGATCCGCGATTGCGGGCGACTCGGCGTGAAGTACGCCATCGTCATCACGTCGGGCTTCAAGGAGTCCGGCCCGGAGGGCGAGCGGCTGGAGCGCAAGGTCGCCCAGCTCGCGCGCGACGGGGGGATTCGCCTGCTCGGGCCCAACTGCCTGGGGCTGATGAACCCCCGCGGGAAGATCAACGCCTCGTTCGGTGGGGCGTTGCCCGCAGCCGGGAGCGTCGGGTACTTCTCCCAGAGCGGCTCGCTGCTGGCGGCGATCGTGGACATGGCCCGCGCGACGGACCTGGGCTTCAGCAAGCTGGTGAGCATCGGCAACAAGGCGGACATCACGGAGCTGGACGTGCTCCGGGCGTACGGGCAGGACGACGAGACGCACGTGATCGCGGGGTATCTGGAAACGATCGCCGACGGCGACGCCTTCATTCGCGAGGCCGAGCGCATCGGCCACGCCAAGCCCATTCTCCTCATGAAGGCCGGCGAGACCGGCGCGGGCGCCGAGGCGGCCAGCTCGCACACCGGCCGGCTTGCGGGCAGCCAGCGGGCCTACGACGTGGTCTTCGAGCGGGCGGGGATCATCCGGTGCAGCTCGATCAAGTCGCAGTTCGACTTCGCCCGGGCGTTCGCCAGCCAGCCGCTGCCCGGCTCGGCGGACCGCCTCAGCCACCCGGACGTCGGCGTGGCGATCATCTGCAACACCGGCGGACTGGGCATCATGGCCACCGACGCCGTCGAGCGCGAGGGCCTCCAGCTCGCGACGTTCACCGACCAGACGCGGCGGCGCCTGGAGACCGAGCTGCCCAAGGCCGCCAACTACCGCAACCCCATCGACGTGCTGGGCGACGCCCTCGCCGACCGCTTCGAGGCGGCCCTGTCGGCGGCGCTGGACGACCCCAACGTCCACAGCGCCGTCGTCCTGCTGACGCCGCACGCGATGACGGAGTGCGACGAGACCGCCCGGGCCGTGGCGCGCGTGGCCGACGGGTGCGGCAAGCCGGTGCTTGGCTGCTTCCTCGGGGCGGAGAGGGTGGCCAAGGCCCTGGCCGTCCTCCGCCAGGCCCACATTCCCTGCTACGACGCGCCGGAGAGCGCCATCGCCACGCTGCGGGCGCTGAGCGACTACGCCCGCTGGCGCAGCCGTCCCAAGCGCGTCGTCAAGCTCTTCTCGGTCAACCGCCGCAAGGTCGAGAAGGTCCTCCAGCGGCACCTGCGGGTCCAGCAGTACGAGATCGGCGAGACCGAGGCCCAGGACATCCTCGACGCCTACGGGTTCGTCACGCCCAAGGGCATGGTCGCCACCACCGCCGAGCAGGCTGCGGACTTCGCCGACCAGATCGGCTACCCCGTGGTGCTGAAGATCTGGTCGCCGGACATCGTCCACAAGACGGAGGTCGGCGGGGTCCGCACCTCGCTGACGACCCGCCAGGAGGTCATGGACGCCTTCGACCTGATGATGTACCGCGTGCCGAAGAAGACCCCCGACGCCGAGATTCTCGGCGCGTGCGTCCAGGAGATGTGCAAGACCGGCCGGGAGGTCTTCCTGGGCATGAACCGGGACCCGCACTACGGCCCGCTGATGATGTTCGGCATGGGCGGGGTGCTCGTGGAGGTCCTCCGCGACGTGGCGTTCTATCTCGCCCCGCTGACCGGCGAGGAGGCCAAGGAAATGCTCCTGTCCACCCGGACGTACCAACTCCTGAAGGGCGCGCCGGGCGAGGAGGGCGTGGACATCGACGCCATCGCCGAGGGCCTCCAACGCCTCAGCCAACTGGTCACCGAGTTCCCGCAGATCCAGGAGATGGACATCAACCCCTACGTCGTCGGCCCCGAGGGCACGGTCCCCATCGCCGTCGACGCCCGCATCACCGTCGCGGAGGGAGAGTAGGGGCTTTTCTTCTCCGCCGCAGATGAACGCAGATGAACACAGATACAGGAGAGAGCCATCCGCACGAGAGCTTGACGCGTCGTGTCATCGGAGCCGCTTTCGAGGTCTCGAACACACTGGGCTGTGGGTTCCTGGAGAAGGTGTACGAGAATGCATTAACATCGGAGTTACGGAGCCATGGGCTCTCGGTGGCACAACAAGTGCCCATCCGCGTCGTATACAAGGCGGAGACCGTGGGCGAATACGTGGCCGATGTGATTGTGGAAGGCGCCGTGCTCGTTGAGGCGAAGGCGACGCCGCAGGACCATCCCGTGTATCTCGCTCAGACGCTGAACTACCTGAAGGCAACGAAGCTGCCCGTCGGCCTCGTCCTGAACTTCGGCCAGCCCCGCCTGAGCATCAGGCGCGTCGTGCTGTCCCACGACCATGCCCGTCAACAACCCGGGATCGACGTGATAACGCAGGAACCGAAGAATGAACCAGCCTAGCCCGTCCGGCCCCGTCCACCAGGCCTTGATCGGAGCCCAAGCGTGCCGTCGCGGCCGCGCCCCAATCTGGGCGCCAGCCTGCCTCTCCGAGCATCTGCGTTCATCCGCGTCCATCTGCGGCTACGAGACGATGCGCCCGGGATGCAAGGAACGAACCCATGCCTGAATTCGATTGGAAAGAGAGATTCGCCGACCGCGTGGGGACGGCGGCGGAGGCAATGAAGCTCATCCAGCCGGGCAACAGCATCTTCATCGGGACCGGCTGCGCCCAGCCGCAACACCTCGTCCGGGCACTGACCGAGCACTCCCGGCACATCTACGACGCGCACATCATCCACCTGCTGACGATGGGCGAGGCGCCGTACGCCGACGAGCGGTTCCGCGACCGGTTCAAGATGAACAGCTTCTTCGTGGCCGACAACGTCCGCCACGCGCTGGAACAGGGCATCGGAGACTACACGCCGATCTTCCTGTCCGAGATCCCCGACGAGTTCGAGTCCGGGCGGATCCCCATCGACGTGGCCCTGGTCAGCGTCTCCCCGCCCAACGCCAGCGGGCTGTGCAGCTTCGGCGTCTCGGTGGACATCGTCAAGTCCGCCGCCGCCAACGCCAAGTTCGTCATCGCCCAGGTCAACGCCGAGATGCCCCGCACGCTGGGCGACAGCTTCGTGCACGTCAACCACATCGACATGCTCGTGCCCCACGACGAGCCGGTCATCCCCGTGCCCGTCCCCCAGCCGGACGAGACCCTCCGCCGCATCGGCCAGAATATCGACCGCCTCGTGGAGGACGGCAGCACGATCGAGTGCGGCATCGGGCGCGTGCCCCAGGCCCTCGCCGAGTACCTCAAGAACAAGAAGGACCTCGGCGTCCATACCGAGATGTTCGGCGACTGGATCATCGACCTGGTCGACTGCGGCGCGATCACCTGCTCCCGCAAGACGATCAACCGCGGCAAGGTCGTCGCCAGCTTCTGCATGGGCAGCCAGCGCCTCTACGAGTACGTCCACGAGAACCCCTTCTTCGAGTTCCGCCCCACCGAGTACGTCAACGACCCGTTCGTCATCGCACAGCACGAGAAAATGGTCGGCATCAACGTCGGCCTCGAGGTCGACCTGACCGGGCAGGTCTGCGCCGACTCGCTCGGCTACCAGTTCTACAGCGGCATCGGCGGGCAGGTCGACTTCATCCGCGGCTCGGCACGAAGCCGCGGGGGAAAGGCCATCATCGCCATGCCCTCGACCGCCAAACAGGAGACCGTCAGCCGCATCGTCCCCCACCTCACCGAGGGCGCCGGCGTGGTGACCACCCGCGGCGACGTGCACTACGTCGTCACCGAGTTCGGCATCGCGTACCTGCACGGAAAGAGCATCCGCGAGCGGGCGCTGGCCATGATCAACATCGCCCACCCCAAGTTCCGCAACGGGCTCATCGAGGCCGCCAAGGAGCAAAAGTACCTGCCCCCCGACCAGATCGAGCTGGCCTGGGAACAGGTCCGCTACCCCGAAGAGCTGGAGCGCTACGAAACCCTCCGAGACGGCATGCAGATCTTCTTCCGCCCCGTCAAGCCCACCGACGAGCCGGCCCTGTCCGAAATGCTCTACTCGCTCAGCCGCCAGTCCGTCCGCACGCGGTTCTTCACCCACACCGCCACCTTCCCCCATCGCGACGTCCAGAAGCTCACCAACATCGACTACCGCCAGGACCTCGCCATCGTCGGCTGCGTGCCCGACCCGACCGGGGAACGCATCGTCGCCATCGCCCAGTACTTCCTGGACCCCAAAACGCAGGCCGCGGAAGTGGCGTTCATCGTCCAGGACGAGTGGCAGCAGCGCGGCATGGGCACGTTCCTGCTGGACTACCTCGCCCAGATCGCCCGCCGCCGGGGCGTCCGCCGCTTCTACGCCACCGTCCTGCCCGCCAACAAGCCCATGCTCGCCATCTTCCACAACTCCGGCTTCAAGGTGAACACCGAGTTCGACGGCGAGGCCTACAGCCTGGACTTCGACCTGACCAACGCAGAGGAATGACCCCCCTGGTGGCCGATCGCCGGTTGCCGGTTGATCCGCACCAGCCGTCGCTAATGCCCGGCGACTTTCAGGCGCAGACTCAGGCGCTCCAGGAGGAGCGTCAGGTCCACGTTCATCACGATGACCTCCTCGGGCAGGCGGAGGCGGACCGAGGCGAAGTTCATGATGCCCACGACCCCCGCGGCAGCGACCTGCTCGGCGAGGTCCTGGGCGGCGCCGCTCGGCACGGCCAGGATCGCCAGGCGAATCTCCCGGCGGGTCAACTCCTGCTCCAACTCCGAGACGGGCTGCACCGTGCACCGCCCCGCCTTCCGCCCGACCTTGGCCGGGTCCGCGTCCAGGACGACTACGATGTCGAACGACCGTCGCCGCAGACCCTCGTGAGCGACCAGAGCCCGGCCGATGCTTCCGTAGCCGACCAGCGCAACCGGCCAGGGCTTGTCGATGCCCACGACACGCCGCAGTTCCTCCACGAGGTGCGCGACACGGTACCCGACGCCCGGCCGGCCAAACGCGCCGAAGTACACCAGGTCGGCCCGTACCTGCCCGTCGGTCAGGCCGAGGATCTTGGCCAGCCGGCTGGAGGAGATGGTCTCCGTGCCGTCGGCGAGCAGGTCCTCCGCCGCACGCAGGTACGTCGGGATGCGGTTGAGGACGGGCTGAGGAATCGCCCGGTCCGAATTGGCGTCTGCCTGGCCAGACATGAGTTCGTGAATATTTTAGCGAACTAGGGGCCGTTAACAACACAAAGCCGTAAAAAGCCCACCGGTCTCCTCCGCTCGCAGGCCCCCCCGCACGACGCCCTCCCCCCTGCACGGCCGGGCGGCTCCCCAACGCCCCGGACGGGACGGCTCGGGTACCAACCGGCCCCCGGTAAGCCGACCGACCGACCGTGAGGAGGCCGTCTCCCCCACGGCGAAGACCTGGAAGGCCGGCCGCATTCGTTCCCCCTTTCCGTGCCCGGAATGTCCTTACCTACTACGCGGGGATCGTGGCGGACGTGCTGCGCGGGCCGACCGTGGCCTACGGGGACGAGCATGCGCGGGTCAAGGGTCGGATCGACGAGTTGGCCGGGCGGGGCGCCGAGGGGTTGCGGGTCGGGGGGCTTTCGCAGTGACGGTAGCCGATGCGGCGTGGCGAGACGCTGTAGTGGTCCGCGGTACGATGCGCATCGCCACACCGCCCTGTTTTCCCATGGCCGCACGGAGGACCGTTTTCGCGTGGACGGTTTTCCGGGCAATGCCCACCTTTGTGCGCGTGGAGAGCGTCGGCACGTCCCGGTAGACGTGCGCCACGAACTCCCGGTTTGCCGGCAAGAAGGTGAGGGCGACATCGAGCGTGCGCGGTTCGATCGCGTTGAGACAGCCGACGAACCACGCTTCGCCCTTCCGCCGTGCAATGACCGCGTAGGTGCCGATCTTGGCGTGGAGGACTCTGGTCTCGTCCCAGGTGGTGGGGAGGTGCTTCCAGAACTCGAGCTCCGGTTCGTCCTTCGCCGTGGCGGGACGGTCGTACCAGAAGAGGAACTGGAGCGGGCTGAAGAAACAGACGCTCTTGGCCAGTTGACTCGCATGCGAAGAGACCTTGTCGACGCGGCCGTTGTAGTAGCAGAACGTATGGTCGGCCGGGGCGGCGATCATGCGGGTGAAGAGGTTCGCGAGGACCTGCTCGGGCGGCGGGCTCGTTTCGTCTCCACCGATGCCCTCCGCGGTCATGAAGTTGGGGTACGTGCGCTGCCACCCCGTCATGCGATACTCGTCGTGCACGTCGACGAGCATGCGATACTTGGCGGTCTTGCGGATGGCGTCGTGCAGCCAGGCGGTCCACTTCTGGGACCCGTGCTGGACGAACCCGTACTTTATGCCCGCGATCCCCCACTTCTGGTAGAGGGGGAGGAGCTCGTCGAGCTGACGCTCCAGATGCCGTCGATTCACATAGACGAGGACCCCGATGCCCCGTTCCTTCGCGTAGCGCAGGACCTCCTGGAGGTCGAGGCCGCGGCGAGAGACGCTGCGCGCGTCGGACGACTCGCTCCGCTCGGAGCCGTACCAGCCGGCATCGTACTCGATGTACTGAAGGCCGTACTTGACCGCGAAATCGACACATGCCTTGCCGCCTTCCGTGGACAGGGATACCTCACGGATCACCTTGCCCGGGCGAATCCAACGGGTGTCTTTGATGGCGCAGGGGGCATTCAGGTTCAGAAGGAGGTAGTTGTGCTCGAGGAGTTCGCCGGCCGTGTCACCGGCCAGGATCACCCGCCAGGGAGTGGTCAGTGGCAGTGGGGAAACAACCGACCCGTGGAGCCGTGCCTCGAGGCAGTTCGGTACGGTCTCCGAGCGCCTGACGCGCATCCGGGCGTAATCGACGAGCGCCGCCTCGGCAACAGCGATCACCTTGTTATCGTCGGTCTCCAGGACGCACGGGCGTTCGAGATTGTGGCGCGTCTGACTGAGCTTGGCCTTCCTGTATCTGCCTTGGGCGGAGGAGACCGCCCAGACATCGTGGTCTGCCGCGAACCGGAACTCGGTCTGCTCCGAGGCGATTCGGAACGCCTTGCCGCCGGGGCCCTTTTCCACGATATAGCGAAAAGCGACGCCCTCGTCGTACGCGCGTGCCTCGATCTTCAGCGCGGCCGGTGGATCCGCCCGTGTGTACAGGACGGTGATGCTCCGGTATCGATCAGGAACGGATGCGCGTTCTCCCCACACCGGTTTCCAGCTCGTGTTGGACGCGGCCTGCGAGACGGTGGTGGGGGCCTGGAAGCTCGTTGTCCAGTCGATGCCCCCGTCGAGCACAAAGCCGAGGCCGCTGGGAGCAATAATCGTACGATCCTCCCATCGAACGGTATAGGTGGGGCGCCCGTTCTCGTCCGTGGAGAAGCGGATGGCGTAGCGCTTTGCGGGGGACTCGAGCATGGTCGTACCCGCATACAGGAGGAGGGGGTTGAGCACGACGGCGACGGACAGGGCTGCCAACGGGCGACGGAGGCGTTGCGCGTTCATGATGATCGCTCTCCTGAGAGGGGACTTCGGGAAAGAGGCCGCTTGATGGGGATTTCCTGGATCGCTTCTCGCCAACGACCGCCGTCGGCCTGTGTGGCGATTCTATCGCCGATCGCGGGATGGGCGAGCGTTCTTCTTCAGAATCAAAGGAATGAGGAAACACCATACATACCTCCCAGACCGCAGGAGGGACGGACCGGCGTATGCGTCCAGGGAACGCAGGCCGGTGCGGTGGAGGGTGTGGCGAGCGACTCCGTCGCCCTCGTTGGGGGCTCTTCCGTTCTGGGAGGGGCGGGCGTGTCGTTCGTCAACCCCTCGCTCCCCCGACGCGGGGTCGGCGGGGCGGGCGTTCACGGGCTGCTTCGGCGACGCCGAGGACGTTCCGGTCGGGGGACATCGGTGTCCCGGCGTTGGACAGGTGACTGTTCGATGGAAAGAGTTGGGTAAAAAACTATCAAACGCAGATATTGACATTATGTACGATACGTGTAGAATGGTGAATGAGGGGAGTGTCTGTCCTCATTGGGCCGACGGCGCGCCGTGAGCGTACGGCGGGCGGGACGGCGCACTGGGTTGTGGGCGGTTTCCGCGGCCGGCCGGCCGGCGCGGCGGGGCGGTTTGGGCAAACGAACCCAGACACGGACTATTCCGAGTGTCGGACGGTCAGGCGCGGACACGCCGAGAGCAGGCGGATCGACAAAACAAACCCAACACGGGATTATTCCCGGATTGGGCGAATAACGGGACTGCGGTATTTAGACAGACTGGCTATGTGTCACTGCCGTGCGGCAAGGTGCGGGGGTCCGTGTTGTAAGTGCTTTTATAAAAAGCGGCTATGCGTGGGTGTGTCGCCGTGGGCCGCGCGGAGGGGACACAAAAACGACACAGGTCGCCGGGACGGGCGCTCGGCAGCGGGCAGGGCGGTGCCGGCGACGGGGCGTACGGCGGGCGTCTGGATGCGCCTGGGCGGTTGCGTTCCTTTCGCCCCGCTATGTAGCGTCACGTCAAGGCTTCAGTCTCGGACAAAACGGTTGTCTTGAATGCCGATCACGAGCAACCTGCTATTCGGTCTTCCGCGGCCCGC